>ERZ773104.2103-NODE-2103-length-23538-cov-7.337649_pt1 | contig 23538 bp, 24 predicted proteins | sample MGYA00511920_ERZ773104 | MGnify/ENA primary metagenome ERZ773104 (study PRJEB29015, sample SAMEA2737857) | human gut metagenome | biome: human gut; feature: human-associated habitat; material: faeces | place: China | collected 2012 ...
GTCCGGCGAGCTTACGTTCACGGATGCGATGGACGAGGAGGATGCGAAGCGCATTCTGGTCACATCGCTTCTGCAAAGTGTTCCGGGTATCGGTGCGAGCAAGGCGGTAGTCATCATGCGACTGTACCGGATACCGAAAGGCAGGCGTGTCGGCGGACTCGGCATCCGGCAACGTGAAGCGCTGGTTGCTCTGGAAAGAAATGGATGGAAGCTGTAGCGGTCTGCAATTCAAATTGAGGATGGCGAGCACGAATCAACAGCAACGTAGAAAACGGGCACCTTTTATGGTGTCCGTTCGCTTATCAAGACGCGATTGGAAGGAATCTTTATCAAGTCTTCAAAGAAATTGATTTCGTCTACGCAGATGATGGGAACCCGAGGTGGCGGCACCTCGGGTTCTTGGTTTCCGGGCAAGCCGGAAACCCCGCAGAAAAGTCATGGGAAAGGGTGCGGCGGCACCCCCTTTTCCATGCCTTTTCTGCTCTCGCACTGATAGAATATCAGTGCTCACCGGCCAAGGCCGCTCTTCGAGTTGCAAGATTTGGGAAGTGGGTACTCAAAGTCCACTAACATGGACTTTTCAACCCTCTTCCATCTTGCTCCCGAGCGGCTTTCGGAGCCTTGACGGGAGAGCGCTTTCGCTTGAGAAAACCGGTAATTTAGGATTCCCGGTTTTCTGTAGTCAGCAGAGCGACTATCCGATTTCGTGTCACTTACAAATGGCGGCGGCGCAATTTGCCATAAGTGTTTTACGAATAATGGAAAGGAGAGAATTGCGAGATGCGTAATCGTGAGGTTCAAATAAAGTTTTACGCAACCGAGAAAGAGAGAGAGTCCATTCGCAGAAACGCGAAAAGAGCAGGAATGAAAATGGGCGAGTATGCCCGAGCAGTTTTGACTTCCGACGATGTTTCAATCAAGGTCATCGGCACCGAGCCTTTGAAAAAGGCAGCGCACGAACTCGCGAAGCAGGGAACGAACCTGAACCAGTTCATGAAGTTCCTGAACACCTACGGCGTGAAGGTGTTCGACCCGGGGGAAGCGAAACGAGTTTTGGAGAAAGAGGTCTCGTCGTTCTCTGAAATCATGGAAGCGCTCGCTGCGCTCCGAAGAGAAGCAAACCGGAACAACATCCATCTGCAAATCGAGGATTTTAACAACCTCGATAACGAATGACAGGAGATATGGGAATGACTTACCACGCAATGTTTTCGCTTTACATCATGACGGGATTATTAGCGCTTATTATTAGCGTAAGTCTATTCTGCAAATCCGTAGCAGAAGCGAAAGGTTGCACGGAAACCGGAGTTGTTTATGAAAGCATAAAGGATGCGGCAGAGAGAACAAAGACCTCGCCGAACTGTATCGGTTCAGCTGTATCCGGTATGGCCGGTGGCTACCACTGGGAGTATGCCGATGACTGATTCGGAGTGGTTCCATTACCGCGACCTGAAATCACGGTGCCCTGCTTGCAAGCGCCCGGCGCATATCGCGAAGAGAGATGGAACTTTCTATTTCGTCGATGACGAATACAACCCGTTTGTCAGGCACGCTCCGGTGAAAACGACGGAAGCGGTATTCCGATTTTTCGCGAACGGTTACCGTCGCGAACATGGGACGGAGCCGAAGGTCACAGGGAATCGGAAACTGTCGGAAAGCGATATTCTTTCCGGCATGGGTGCAGTGTCCGTGAAAATAGATTCATGAAAGCAGGAGGAGCGATGGCAATGGCCGATTGTGAAGGCGAGAAGACGATTCACTATGAGGAGGACGGTTGGAGCGTAACGCTCACGAGATACGTGAGCATGGAACTCGGTGAGACCGTTGCATCTTGGGTTGAGTTTCCGAACGGGTGGTATCTTCATTCGGACGATGCCGATGCCGAGTTCACGCAAGATGGAGCGAAGACGTATCTGCAACGCTTGAAATCCGTCTGGATGGAATCGCCGTTTTGGGATAGCGTGAAAGCAATGGAGGAAAAACCGCAATGACAAGACCTGTCATCTGCGTTGAGACCGGGGGTGCTACTGGGATATCGAGGATGCGGCGCGGGCATACCGATGTACGTCCGGGTATATCCGAAACGGTATGGCACATGAGTATCCGGTGCGCGGGTTTCATTTCAAAAGGGAATGAGGGGAGGAATTGCATTGACCATCATCAAGCAGACCGGTGTGCAGAGTTCCGGTCACATGAAGAACCTGCGCGGTTATATCAACGATGACCGAAAGGTGATTCTACGCGACAGTCTGAACATGGACGGCTGTACGAACCCGAAGCGCTGGGCGCACCACATGTGGATGACGCGGGAAGCCTACGGGCACAACAAAGCGGCAAGGAGAGTCCGGGATAAGAAGACTGGTGAGCTTAAGGAAGCGAAGAACACGATTCTGTTTCACCAGATTCTCGGGTTCAATCCCGACGAGTGCGATTTAAACGGTGGGCGGCTCTCACCGGAAGAGTGCATGAGGTATGCCAAGGAGTACGTGGGAAAGCATTACCCGAACCAGCAGATAGTGATGGCGCTTCACAACGAATACTGCAAGGCGGACAAGACCCATCGCTATGCCGTCCATATCGTCATCAACCGTACCGACCTCTCCACGGGCAAGCGGCTCGATGAGGGGCGTGGAAAAAGCGCCAAGGTGAAACGCGCCAGTCGCATCCGCGACCTCGACCACGAGTGGGGGTTGAAACAGGTCGTGGAGGGCGAGCGCAATTCCTCCGTCCACAAGAAGCAGCCGTCCCGTATCGAGAAGGAACTTGCGGCACGCGGCATCGACTCCTATAAGACGAACTTGCGAGAGCTGTGCCGCATCGCCGCCGGGGAAGCGGAGAACATCTATGATTACCGCGAGCTTCTGGAATCATGGGGCGTTGACACGGAGTTCAAGAAGGGGCGCATGTACGTTACCGACACGGACAACAATCGCTATGCCTTCTCCGTGGCGAAGCTCGATGCAGACCTCGGAACGAAGGGGTTGGAAGCTGCATTCACGGCGAATGTGGCGAAATCCATCCATGCGGAAGGAAGCGCAGCCGTTGCGGAGAAGAGGAATATCGAGCAGCAAAAGGCGATGGTAACGGAAACGAAGGAGAGGTACCTTGCACAAATCCGAAGCGTCTATCAGAAGTATCGCAAGGAGATACGCGGCATGGAGGGCATGGAAATCGCGGATATCCCCAAGCTGAAACTCCCGCGCCCAGATTCGGATATCGCGGACGATTCGGAGGTCAAGCGTCTGATTCTCGCCTGCTGGCGCGGAGCCGACGAACTCAGGGCGGAAGTATCCTCGACGGTCATGCCGAAAGGGAAGAAGAACGGCGGAAACGCCGGAAGCGGTGGTTCCCAGCGGGCGCAACAGACACCTGCGCAGGAACGCCCGGAACCGAACAAGGAGAACGGCGAGCGTTAATTAAAAAGCGGCGCGGGCGGGATGTTCCGCTTGCGCCGCTATATGGGTTGCGAAAATCGGCATAAAAGCGCCCGCCGTTCCCCTAATGTCGCACATCAGGGAGCAGCGGGCTAAAGCAAGAAAGTTTCTCCACGGAGGAAGAAAACGCGTTCAGTTTACCTCACTATGCGTTCGCGTCAAGCTGACGCTTGAGATTCGACACCTTCAACCACTGGAGAAGGAAGGCAATGGGCGCGAATGCAGCCGGGATGAAAAGAAGAAGCGTCGCTATGAGGAGCAGTCCGAGAGCGTTGCCCCAAACGAACAGCCTTGAGCGCTTGATTGCACGCCATGCGGCGATGTAGCCAGCAGGTATCGTACCGACATAGAACCCGGTAAAGGCTGTTGCAGCCAGCAGGACGGGAACGAGTGCAATGATTCCAATTGCACCCGTCTGAGTTATCAGGGCAGGGGAATTAACGAGAAGCAAAAGGAAAACAACTATCGCCGTTATCGCCCCGACGATATAGAGGAGCTTCTTCATCAAATCGAAGACTCGTTTTTCCTCATCATATTCGGCGCGAATCGCCATGGCGTTGTCTTGGTATATCGGGTGTTGATAGGTTCGCATGGTATGACCTTCTTTCTAATGTTCTGTATGCAAGTTCTTAGACGGTTGCTCGCTGTTGCTATCACATAGTAGCTTGGCGGAAGCATCTTTCATGTCCGCGACTTCGGAATCGAGGAAATCGGGAGTATTTGGTTCTTTGGTCTTTGCCGCTGCCGGGGTTAGGCGATGAAAACTCGGTTGATTCTCGATGAAGTCGATTGCCGAATCCATTTGCATCATGACACCCTTGACGATGCTTTCGATACGGGCGGGCGGCATGTTCGGGTTTTGCGAGAGAATTGCACGGGCTTCATCGGCGAATCCGTCAAGCCTGTCAGGCTCGAACCACTCGAAGCCGGACAGAAGTTGCAGTTGCCTGTCCGGACTGAGTCCTCGTCCAAAAGGTTTTGCAATATATGCATAGTCGCCGGGTAAGTCCAATGATTCAGAATCACACCAAAGGCAATTGCCAGTGTCGAATATCGGAGCAAACCGGGTGTATGCAAGCGTCTCCACATTACGGATGACACCGAAGTTTTGATAATGACGGTCGAAGTTGCCGACGATGTAATCGCAGGTCAGCATTTTCGACAGATAGGTTTCCACATCCTCAAGTCCAAGGCTTTCAAAGCACGAGACGAGGAATCGGTAATCGTTCTGCGAGTTGGGTTTCTTGTGGTTCTGGATGATATGCAAGGCTGGAATCAGCTCCTCATCTTCGCCCAGCATATTCGGACACGCGCAGTAGGTGCGCTTTCCTTCTTGATGAAGGGAATAGGGAACATAATCCGTGTCCGTCAGAAGACGCTTGTGCAGATGCGTGGCGATGACCTCGTTGTAGACCTCTTGGTTCACGAATCCGGTTCCGCTCTTCACGAGCATACGCACGCCGTTTAAGATAGTCCACTTCTTGTTCAGGTCTCCGCCGACCGTGGAGTTCGGTGACATGAGGTTCGGATTGTCACTCGAAGAGTCCTGCCCCAGAGTCAGAAGCCCGAGGTCTTCCGTGAAGTCGTTGTCGAAGAAGTTGATATCATCCCAGTTCTGCGGATTCTCCGGGTCGTTAATCCAGTAGCGGTCGGAGAGGGAAAGCCCGAAGTTTTTTTCCGCCAGAGCGAGCGTGCTATCGACATGCAGCTCGGCAATGAGCCGCTGTATCTGGGCACGGGACGCTGGAATTGCCCGTCTGAGCCACCAGACGTCGAGTGCAGCCCTTGTCGGGTTTCCTTTCATATCGAGAATCGCGGGAGGAGCGAAGTCAAGCTCGCGCCGCTTTAGTATCTTCACGACATGGTGCGTGTCGAGGTTGTAAAGGAAATCGAGAACCGGTCGGTTCTTGTTCATCAGCGTATAGCGCTTATCGTCCATTGATGCGTCACATCCTTCCTTATATCCATATATGATAGTGAGTCTATTTTACTATATTGCTGGGTTGCTTTCAAGCTGGTTTGTTGTCTTATTTGTGCGGGATATATGGAGTATCGTCTTGAAGATTTATCTGGTTTGGTGGTATGATATATTACTAGTAATCAAGCTAGACGGAAGAAGGGAGATACCATGGCGGGTAAGCCACAGGCGGAGAAAGCCGTTGAGCGTTTCCCGGAACTCGGGTGTTTCGCGGTTGCGGTGCGCCGCATTGTGTACGAGAAGGGGATGACGCTCGACAACGCCATCAAGAAAAGCGGAATCAGCAAATCCGCTTGGTTCGCCGGGATGGCCGGAAGCGGGGGAAAGCCGACGCGTCTGCCGAGCCTTGCGTCCTTTTTTGCTATCGCGGACGGTCTCGGAATCACACCCGAGGAGCTAATTGCCGCGATGCGGAAGGAAGCCGAAGTGCGTGAGAAGAGCAATGGAGAGAGGGCTGAGAACGATGAGTAGGATTTTCATCACCATAGGGAGCGCTTACTCGAAAGCCGCAAATGTAAACCCCGTGGACGGCATCTGGTGTTCCGACTGCGGATGGGCTGGGCGCGTCGAGGAGGATATGACGGATTCTGAGGAGAGCGAAGAGCCGCTGTTCGAGGAGTTTTCCGAATATGTCCCGAAGTTTTGCCCGAACTGCGGGGTGAACCTGCGTAAACCCTAGAGGTGTCCAGACAAAGGGACACCTGATGCGATAGGCTGTCCCTATCCGATAGAAAAGACCGGCAAGGTCGAGGAGAGAGATGGAAAAGGAACGTTTTCTTGTCGAGGTGACGGTGAAGGGCGAGAAGGGTTGGAAGGCGATACGCATGTGCGGGAGCATGGCGGATGCCGTGCCGGTCGCGGATGCGGTACACAACCTCTCCTATCTGCTCGACACGCCCATCGCTATCCGCGTGCGCGAGAAGAGGGGCAAGGGTTTGGAGGGCTGACGGATGGAAAGGAGCGAAGATTACATGGCAAAGCATTTTAGCGAGGTGAAGAGGGAACTTGAGCAGCCGGACGGGCATATGGCCGGTATCGGCCAGCAGCTTAAGCTCTCCGAGGAAGCGAGGGATGCCAGAAACGCCGGACGAAGGCTTGAGGATGAGAACGACGAGACCGACCTCATCGGAACCGTGAAGAAGCTGGAAGACCTTATCGCCGAGCAGCGCCGGAGCAACGAACGCATCGCAAGGGAGATGCGCGGCATGGTTTCGGAGATGAAGGATGTGCTCGAAAAGGTCGAGGAGCTGAGAAACGGCGCGGCGGACGCGCAGCATCAGGCGAATCAGATGGCGCTCATGGGAGTTGCGAATGCCCAGCAGAAAGCTGGGGAGATGACCATAAAGAACGTCGAAGAGGTGACTGCAAGGAGCAGAAAGGTCATCGACTCGATGGTAGAGGAATCCAAGAGACGCATTGAGCGGCTTTCGATGGTGACGCTTCCAGACAGACTGTTCTACTACAGCAAATGGATGGCGGTCATCCTCGTTCTCATCATCCTCGTGCATGTCCTATGGGGTATGCTGGTGTAGAGCACTACCGGTAATATAGATAGCAGGAAATCTTCTTATAAGACAGAAAGGACTGACAGAAATGAAGAAAGACAGCAATATGTTTAACGACAACAACATCGAGACTGAGGGTGTCCCGGCGGACAAGACCGCCGAAATCCCGAAGGTCGTGGATTCAACGGAGGAGGAGAACGCTAAGAAGCCGCTCATGCTCTTCGGGCGCGAGTTCTCCCGCAAACAGGTCTGCGCGGCTGGTGCAGGAATCCTCTGTGCGGCGCTTCTCATCGGCGGCGGATATGCCATCACACATGCGGATTGGACGGGCAAAGCGAACGTCCCTGCGGTGTCCCAGTCAAAGGACGATGAGGAGCAGGACATGGCGCTCATCCTTGAGGTGAAGGCCGAGGGATGGGATGCGGACACCTCCACGCCCGTCATCGCGCATATCGAGGGCGCGGACGGCGAGGTGGACTTCTACACCGCTATCGACGCGAATAAACAGGTGACCGTGAAGGTCGGTGAGTCCGGTACCTATACCGTCACATTCATCTCACCGGTGAACGCCGACGGCTCCATCTATAAGGTGCCATCGAAGAAGGTTACCGCCGGAAAAGCCGACAAGACAGTTGCCACAGGCGTGACTTTCGATAAGGTGGATGCGGACAAGGTAACGAAAGATGACCTGACCGCCATTGCCAAGGACGTTGCGGAAGCCGTGAAGAAGGGCGATTCCACCCTGACCGGAGACAAGGGCGCTGAGGTCGTGAAGAAGTTCGAGGACAACATCAAGAAGAACCCGAACGCCGATGCCGATGCCGTCGAGAAGGAGAGCGAAAAGGCGCAGGAGACGGCCAAGGAAGAGAAGTCCGACGCGAAGACCCCGGAAACTTCCGACAGCAAGAAGAGCGATTCAGGCTCATCCAACGGCTCCAAGAAGGATAATGGGAAGACCACAGGCAGCTCCGATAATTCTGGAAACAAGAGCAATTCATCTTCCAAGAAAGACGAAGGAAAATCCGATAGCAAGCCGAGTGGCGGCAACAGCAGCAACTCTGGCTCGAACACCAATTCAGGCAGTTCATCGAAAAAGGATGACACCCCGGCGCATGTTCATAAGTATGATATCTACCATCCTGCGGTGACTCATACGGAGAAGGTGAACCATCCCGCAGTGACCCATACGGAGAAAGTGTACCATCCCGCAGTGACCCATACGGAAGAGCGCTCAATTTGCAACGGCTGCGGAGCAGATATCACGGGCAATGAACAAGCTCATGCGTATAATGCACTTATGGCAGGCAATAAAGCATGTGGCGCATATCATACGGTATACAATACCGTAACAGATTCTGCGGCATGGGAGGAGACGGTTACGATTACAGATTCTGCGGCATGGGAGGAGACGGTTACGATTACAGATTCTGCGGCATACTACACTTGTTCCTGCGGTGCTCGGAAATAGGGGATTTCATGTTTACGGATATACCTCACGATTACTGCAATGAAGAGACCGGGCTACCAGTAAAGAATCACCTTCCGCCTGAGCTTGGCGCACGATTCAAGACGCGTAAGCAATGGCGCGAGTGGGGATATGAACCAAAACCCGGAGAGCAGGGTCATCGGATGCATCCGAGTTCGCTTGCCTATCGCAGCTATGTCTATTTCCATGAGAGCGAAGTATGCTCTTATGCTGGAACGGAACCGGCGGATGATGTAAGGTATCAGACTCATGTGAGCAAAAAGACCGTCGCGCTTGAAGAATGTACCGGCCATGGAGGTCTAGCGGCTATCGGCTGGAAAGAGCCTAGACCGTATCGTGCAGGATGACAAGACTAACAGTTAGAGAGTCCATATAGATGAAAAGCCCCGACCAATGGCCGGGGCTTTTTTCTAATGCTCGTTATTCAGGTTTTTCGGTGGTTCCAACCCGTTCTGTTTCGATAGTTCTGTGGTTGCACCTTTCATATCACCGATTTCGGAACCGAAGAAATCCGGCTCCTCACGCTCAAACGAATGGGCGGGAACCGGAACGATGATACCACTGGAACCCTTGATATAGGAGAGAGCATCGTGGCGCTCGCCGACCTCGGTGAGCGACGCGGCGAGAAGGGAATCCTTGAACCAAGGGTATCGCTGTTGCAATTTCTCCATGACGGCCATCGCCTTGTCAATCGGCATCATCGCTAGAGACTCGTATCCGGAATACTGGGTATGGATGAATCCGTTGCGTTCCATGAAGATTCGGATAAGCGTCCAAGCGCCGCGCCAAGCGTTCGGCCTAATGGAGCTGTAATTTTCGCTGAGCGCAGCCGTTCCCAAATCAAAGTGAAGCTCCTTACGGGTGTCGGGGCGAGAGGAAGGGGATAACTGCATTCCGCTTTCAAGAAACTCCTTCACATCGTAGCTTTCACCGATTTCCGTGAAGGTGGCCGCTTTCAAGCATTTTTGGAACCAAGGAAACTCATTCATCATCTCATCTATGGTGCCATAAGCACGTTGATAGGACATGACGATATTTTCAGCCGATTCATATCCAGAATATTGTGGCTTTTCAAAGCAATGGGATTCCAGAAAGTCTTGAATGTCTGACCATGGGTTCTTTTTACCAGTATAGAATCGTTCAACAGACTCGTTGTCTAGGTCGAAGTGAAATGCTTTCCTATCAAGTTCCATTTGGAATCCTAAGTGTAAATGCGGTTAGTCGTAAATACGTTCCGGACTGATATCCCGGATTACCTGTAGGTAGTCTTCACCCTCCGGTTCATTCATATCCTCATAGGTGCGCCATGACTTAATGTTCTGCATCACCCAAGGCTGTTTGGATAGAGTCGCGCAAACAGGGCACTGCGCCCCGAACTGCACCTTGCGGTTCTTTGCCTGCCAAGTACCAAGACCGATGCGCACGTTGCCCATCTGCTCCGCATACTTTCCCACGCAATCGTAGAGGTCATCTACGTTGTAACCATTCCTTTTTGCCTTCTCATCATCGAACTCGATGGTGAAGCGCCAAGGTCTCTTTTCCATTTCTGCCATACCTATCGTCCTTTCTGCCAGATGGCTGTTATCATATGTTACCATTATACTATAATGCCGGTATTACGGCAATATAGGAATTGAACACACGTTCTTTTTGGCAAACGCATGTTACAGAACGGTGGAGAGAACATTTTCTGGCATCTCGCTTTCCGGCTGGTGTTCGGATGTGCTTGCCATGTCATGACTCTCCCCGGCGAGCGATACCTCCTCTTCCAGTTCCGGTGCGTCAATCTCGATGTTCTTTCCAAGCTCCTCCTCGTAGCGCTCCATGATGAAGGTGTCTGCATGGTCTGCCTTCGATGCGGCTTTGAAGAGGTAGGATGGGTCGTTTTCCAAGGCGTTCATCCAAGATTGCAGATAGGAGACGTGGTTCTCGTAGAACTCGCCCTCCAAATCGGTGCTCTGGATACCGAGGTCTGCGGAAAGGAACAGGCTTCCAAGCTCCGCGACCAGCTCTTCCTCAGCATAGGAGGGGCTTCCGAACCGGGTGTCGAGTTCACGGGCGAGGGCGGATGGGTGTCCGGTGGAGTGGGTCATCTCATGCAGCAGGACGCGGGTGAACGCTTCATCTGAGCGAAAGGTCTCTCGCGGGGCGATGAGGATGCGGTCGGTAGCCGGAGAGTAGGCGGCACTTCCGAGGTAGCCGCTGCTCTCGATGACGGGGCATCTGGAAGACTCCTCAAGGTTCTGTGCGATGGTTGCCGTTCGGTCGTTCAGATGGACGGGAGCGTTCTCCGGCGGGATGCCCTCGATATCCTCCGCATTGAAGACGTTCCAGTAGCCCACGAGCTTCGGGTAGCGTCCGGCAAGCTCCTTCTCGCCGGTATCCTCGTTTTCCTTGTAGAAGGCGAACTGCTTCCATTTCTCGATGAGCGCGGACTTGGCACCTTTTTTCACATGCCAACCGGCATCCTTTATCTGGTTGAAGGTAGCCCACCGGTTGTCCGTGTAGCCGCGCATGAACCCGATGAAGCCAAGATGCACGCGGTTTCCGCCCTGATACACGGTGCCGGAGACGGGGTTGTGCGGTGTTAGGGAGGGCAGGTACGGTTCTGCCCAACGAAGCCCGTCGCGCTTCATGTCCTCGATGATTTTCTCAACGACCGCCTGACGTTGGTTATCAATAATCTCCGTAGGAGTCTGCTTCTGCTTAGATTTCATCATGGTCTCCTTTCCGGGAAAGCTCATTAAAATTATACGATAGCTGCCGCTTTTCCGACATGCTCTAAGAAAACGACCCCACAGAATCGAATCTGCGGGGTCTTGGCGGTAGGTTTGTAGCGTGAGTGCGAACAGATTGAAACCTGTCCTTATTCGGCACCAGAGCCAGTCTGACGGGATTCGGTCGAAACAGTTTCCGTTTGCGCCTGTTTTTGGTCGATACTGGTGGTCACGACCGTCCGCTCATTCTGCTTCCAGAAGTTATAGGAGCAGGAGACGAGGGAGATGACCTGATTCGGTTCGGAATTGGTATCGAGTACCATGGCGGCAGATTCTCGCGAAGAATCGTACCAGTTCCGAAAATCCGAATCACCGGCAAAGACCGTCCGTTTGGTCGGCTCCCATCCCTTCACGATATTTGCGAAGCGCACGGTGTAGCGCATCTTGGTGTTTGGGGTTTGGATGAGTACCGTCTGATGCTCAGAAGCGAAGGATTTATCGCTATACCGTTGGACGTTGCCGAAACAGGTGACCGCGTTCCCGAGGGTCAGGCTGTGTCCGAGGATGACGGCATTCGGACTTTGAAAGCCCTCCTTCTCGCATTCTGCGTCGAGATAGAGCGCACCCAAGGGATTGTAGTTCCGGTAGATATCGTGATGCAGGTAGTAATCCGGGTCGGATGCGTGAGCTTGCAGGATGGGATGGTTGATATCCGTCCCCGGCACGGTTATCCATCCGATAACATCCCCGTTCACGCTCTTCCAGTAATCCCAATCAACAGTAGGGAACTCGGATTCCCGACCACCTGCGCTTTCCGTGGCGGTTTCCTGCGGCGTGCCGTTTGGTGACGGTGAGGGACTTGCATCCCGATAGAAATGAAGCAGCACGCCGAAAAGGATGGCAGCGACGGCCAAGAAGACCGCCGCTGCCGCAAAAGCCGCACGGGATTTCCGGTTATGATTTCCCAATCTGGCCATCTGAATTACTTGGCGGCATCCGATGTGGCCTGCGGGGCATCCTTCGTCGCTCCGCAGGTGGTGCAGACCAGCTTGTCGATGACCGTCTCATCGTAAGCCGGGGTGTCGGTGACCTGTTTATCATAGCCCTCGCTCACCATGACCTCATCGGTGATGGGGACGTTGGTGGAGTAGCCGGAGTGACCGGTCTGCTTGATGTGGTCATCGGCCTTGCCGTCGATGACCTGCTTGCACTCATTGCAAACGGTATGGTAGGTGGTCAGGTTCTGGTAGACGGGTGCCACGTGCTCCGTGTGCGTCACAGCGTCATGGTGGACGGTCTTGTAGGTGATAGACCAGTCGTGGGTGTGAGACTTCTCTTTGCTCTTAGAGCCGTCCTTCGCAGACGCGTCGGAACCGCTTTCCTTGGAATCATTCGCCTGCACGGATTCGGCCTTGGAATCTGCATCGGTTTGGTGGCCGATGCCATAATAGGCACCGCCGCCGATGAGCGCGACGAGAGCAAGGCCGCAGATGGCGGCAATGACCTTCCGGTTATGCGGCTTCTTCTCGCTTTCCGGGTTCGCGTGCATGTTGTTCCCATCCGCAGGTGATTCGGTGGAATCTCCGTCGTTCATCTCGATATCGTTCTCTTTATCGTCCTTCATGGGTGTATCCCCCTTTCAAATTAAAAGGAAGGCAGGGTGCCGAAGAGCTGGCACCCTGCCGGTTTCAGGCGTTACGGGCACTAGGCTTCGGTGTTATCCTCTGCGCTCTCGTCCGCATCGCCCTTGGTGGTCTTGCGGCTCTTGATGCCGTAAGCGGTCGCGCAGCCTGCGGCAATCAGGAGGATGCCGATGGCGATGGCGATGTTCGTCATGTCAACGCCGGTCTTTCCGTAGGTGGAGCCTGCCGGGGTCGAGGTGACGGTCACGGACTGTCCCTCGTCGTTGATATCCTTATGCTCCGCCACGGTAACGTCCGTGGTCTTGCCGTCGATATCGCTCTGTTTGGTCAGCTCCTCGAAGACAACCAGTGTATGACCGTCGAGGGAGGTTGCATCGAACTCGCCGAGGTTGATGGAGACCGTGCCGCTCTCACTGTTCGGCGTGAACTTGAGTTCGGCGGTCACGCCCTTGTCGGCAACCTTCAAAGGTTCGCCGGTCTTCTTATCCATGAGCGTGGCATGGAGCGTGTACTCCTTGCCGGGAATAAGACCCTCGTACTTCACCTCGTCAGTGATGACGGCATCCTTGCCAGCCATCAGTTCATGGTCACCGTCGGACTTGTCAGTCGCAGTGGTACCGATGGTACTCGGGGCGAGTTTTACCGTCTGTCCCTCGTTGTCCTTATCGCATTCGCTCGCGACGATGGAAACGGGAGTCTCATCGGAAGCGTTCTCGATGCTGCCCTTGAACATGACCTCAAAGACCACGAGGTTCTTGGTCTCGCCGGACAGGCGGTCGATAACGTCGTTGGAGTTGAAGGTGTAGTCCATGTCGATGGAACCGGACTCCTTCTCAGGGGTGAACTCCGCCGTCTTGTAGACAAGGCAGGAGAGGAGGTCTTTGTTCTCCTCGGCATATGCCTTGACCTTGGCGAGGTCAATGGAAGCGGTCGGGAGCTTCTTTGCGTTCGACCAGTCGATACCGTTATCAGTGACCTCGACCTCATCGGCCTTGTAGGTCTCCTCGATATTACGGACGTAGCTTGTGCCGCCGTCTGCGGTGGCGCTGCCGCTACCCTCCAGACCGGTGAGCTTCCAAGTGCCATCTTCCTGCTCGGTGAGAGTCTGGGTGTCGGTCTTGACAGTCCAAGTGCCGTCCTCGTTCTCGGTGCGCTCGGAAGCATCATAGGTGTAGGAACCGTCCGCGTTCTTCACGATGGCGGCACCGTTGCCCCAGTCCTTGTCCTTAACCTTGATGGAGTAGGTGTTCGACTGGAAGCCAAGCACGTTCATCAGGCCGGAGGTGAACTTGATGAGGTCATCCTCGGTATACTTCTTCGCGCCTTCGCCGGTCAGTACGGGAAGACCGGTCTTTGCATCCATCAGGATACCGGCCATGGTGTAAGCCTTGCCGGTGAGCACATGGTCGTACTCCACCTTGTCGGTGACGGTGGACTCGGCATCGGCGATGACGGTCTTGTCACCATCGAGCTTGTCCGTGGCTGTGGTACCAATCTCGGAGGTGTGCATGGTGACCGTCTGGTCTTCATCCTCGATATCGCTATGGGAAGCAATCTCCTTGTCCTTGTAGGACAGGGACTCGAAAGCGACCACCGGTGTGTTGTCCTTCAGAAGCGACCCATCGAAAGTGAAGGTTACATCGACGGTACCGTAGGTGTCCTCGGGAACGAACTCGGTCTCGGCGGTGACGGGGTTGCCGTCGGCATCGAGGAGCTGCTTCTTGGAGACCTTGCCGTCCTTGTCGGTGACCTTCTCGTAGAGGGTGCCGGAAACCTTGTAGGTCTTGCCGGGAGTGACGTTCTTGTACTTCACGGTATCGACGATAGTAACATCGCCCTCACCGATAAGGTTCTTGTCCGCATCCAAGCCGTCCACGGCAGTGGTGGAAAGCGTGGGCTTCGTGATGGTGACGGTCTGGGACTTGTCCTCGATATCGGCATGGCTCGCGAGTTCCTTGCCGTTCAGGGACAGGGACTCGAAAGCGACCACCTTGTCCTTGGCCTTGAGGTCAGACGCGTCGAAGGCGAAAGTTACATCGACGGTGCCGTAGGTATCATCGGGAACGAACTCGGTCTCGGCGGTGACGGGGTTGCCGTCGGCATCGAGGAGCTGCTTCTTGGAGACCTTGCCGTCCTTGTCGGTGACCTTCTCGTAGAGGGTGCCGGAAACCTTGTAGGTCTTGCCGGGAGTCACGTTCATGTAATGGACGGTATCGACGATGGTGGCATTATCCTCGCCGATGAGGTTCTTATCACCATCAAGGGCATCCGTTGCGGTAGTGGAGAGCTTGGGCTTCGTGATGATGACAGTCTGGCCGGAATCATTCACGTCGGCATGGGAAGCAATCTCCTTGTCGTTGTGGGACAGGGACTCGAAGGCAACGAGAGAGGTACCTTCCTTGAGCGAACTGCCATCGAAGTAGAAGGTCACATCGACGTTTCCGTAGGAGTCCTCTGCGGTGAAGTTTGCTTCCGCAGTGACGGGGGTACCGTTCTTGTCTTTGAATACCTTCTTCGTGACCTTTCCGTTCTTGTCAAGAACCTTCTCATAGAGGGTACCGGTGACCTTGTAGGTCTTACCGGGGGTCACGTTGTTGTAGTGGACAGTATCGCGGACAGCGACATTTTCCTCACCCGTGACCGTCTTGTCACCGTCGGCAGCATCGACGGCGGTGGTGCCGATAACGGGAGCCTTCACGGTAACGGTCTGGTCAATGTCGTTGATATCCTTGTGGTCGGCAATCTCGATACCGTTCGTGGCAACAGTCTCGAAGGCGACGAGCTTGGTGCCGGTCTTGATGCCGCTGGCATCGAAGGTGAAGGTCACGGTCGTGGTACCACTTTCGGCTTCCGCCGTGAACTCCGCAGTCGCGGTGACGGGGGTGCCGTCGGCATCCATGAAAGCCTTCTTGGTGGACTTGTCCATAAGGGTTCCCGTGAGCGTGTAGGTCTGCCCGGCGGTAAGCCCGGTGTAACGGACATAATCGGTAACGGTAACATCATCCTCAGCGGTGACGGACTTGCTATTGTCCGCATCGCCCACGGCGCTTGTCGAGAGCTTCGGCGTGAGCACGGTCACCTGCTGGGAAACGTCGGATTTATCCCTATGCTCGGCGAGCTTCGCACCCTTTGCATCGGTAAGCGTCTCATAGACCACGAGGGTCTTCCCCTTGAGGTCGTAGGAATCGAAAGCGTAGTCAAGCGTGACGGAACCTGCGGAGTCCTCAGCCGTGAAGGTCTTCTCGGCAGTGATAGCCTGACCGTTAACCGTGACGGCATCGCCGGTAGCGGCATCATGCAGCTCACCGATGACGGTGTAGGTCTTACCCGCGACGAGATGGCTGTACTCTACCTTGTCGGAAATCTTGACGGTGCCGACCCCAACGTAATGGTCGCTATCAGAAGCGTCGTAGGCGGTGGTGTGGATTTCCGGCTCCGGGTCATCGAAGGTGCCGAGGTCGATGGTCTTGGCATCACGGGTCACAGTAACAGTCGTGTTGATGAGCGCATAGCCCTCATTAGCGGAGCAGCGAAGCTCTTCGACGGAATAGGTGTCAAAGGGCAGGGCACCGAGCTTGTTGTCCGCCTTGACGGCATCGGAGGTGGAAGTGGTGCCGTTCCCATCGAGCACGCTGTTGTTGCCGAACCAGAAACCGGCGTTAGCATCGAGCTTCGTGCTGTCGATGGTGTCGCTTGCGGTCAGCGCCCAATCGTTCGCGTTGGTGTTCGAGTCATGCGCGTTCCAAGAGGACGCGGAGCTGAAATAGCCGTTCTCGTCGGTCACGGCGATGTGGGACTCGCCGGTAGTGAGGGAGGTCACCTTGAAGGGCACGCCTGCAAGGCGGTCGGAACCGTTGTCGGATTTCTTAGTGAACTCGATATCGGAACGGTAGACCTGCTCGGCAACCTCCGGGGCATTGTAGGTGATAACACCTTCAACGGAATTGTTTTCCTGAATCTTCTGGAAAGACACTTCATCAGACTTTACGTAGCCCATTGGGGCTTTAGTCTCACGTATGACAACGGTGCCACGTGGAAGTGCAGGAGTCCCATCAAGTCGATACCAGAAGGCATCGCCAGAGACAAAATGAGCAATGTCAAAGCTACAGAAACCGTTGGAGTCTGTACTAAACGTCCAAGAACGCATCGGCTTCACGTCGGCGTTCTTAAGGTCATCGTAGCTCTTGTAGTCAAGGGTGGCGTAGTAATCGACGGTGAACTCGGCACCTGCAAGGGTGGCGGAACCCTGCGGGAGGTTACCGGCGCCGTTATAGGTCTTCTGGCCGTCGAATTTACCGAGAAGCATACTCATAGGGTCATTTGCGGGATTGTCGCTGACTGAGAGCTTCACAGGCGAGGATTCGCGATTCGCGCCGGAAACATCTGCGGTGTAAACCTGCGAATCGGTGAAATATCCCTTGGGAGCCTTGGTCTCCTTCACATAGTAGCGTCCGGGATTGAGCGAGACGGTGTTCGCGTTCCCGCTTGCGTTCGTCGTAAGGGTCGCTACCTTGTTCGAGCAGTTGGAGTCAGTGTAGACCCCATATTCGGCACCTGCGAGGGAATAGCAGTCATTGGCATCGGTAAGGGTCTTATTTGAGGAGTCCTTATGCAGTGTCAGATATCCCTTGTGCAACGTCTTGATGACACGGTAGTAGCCAACGGGATACTTGGGCGTGATTTTGGAAATCACGTTGCCGCCTGCGGAGTTCGGAAAATAGCCCTTTACAATTCCGTCCGCGTGGCTGGAAGAGTGCCAGAAAAGGTCTTCCGAGCTGCTGCTACCCCAGAAGAAGCCGATATGGCAGTCTGAATTGCTATGATTCCAGTCCACCGGCTCCATGTAGATGATATCGCCCTTCTCAAGGATGCCGGACGCGAGCATCTGCTCTTTGGAGCTGAACGTGTAACTGACGGCATTGTTGTCGCGACAATACTCATCCCATTTGGAGGCGTTCGCTTCGTTGCCCTTGTTGTAGCCGTCATTGGCGGTATAGTTTCCGATGATGGATGTGTTCGCTCCGCAGGCACGGAGGACGGCAACCACAAAACCGGCGCAGTTCATATAGGCACCGATACCGTACTCACCCTTCGGTTTCCAGCAGTCCCAAGTGTTGATTGCACCGTCCTCGCCATGAGGTCCTTTGTTGCCGTAAGGTGTGGTGAGGTAATACTCGTCGTTCTCGTGCTGGGAGAGCACGGACTCGACCGTCTTGGTGGCACCGAGTGCTTGGTCGATGGTCTGACCGGCAGCATAGGTGCTAACACCCGATTTCTGCGCGGCGTAGGCAAGCCCCGCAGGGCACGCCGATTGGAAGATGAGCACTGCGGTCATGACCGCAGTGAGCACCTTAGATTTCTTGATTCGTCCGAGAATCTTCATGTGTTCTTTTCTCCTTCCTTGTTTGCGTGGTTTTCTGTAGCTTCGTTGGTGGTTCGTTTGAACTGCGTTTCTCGTTTCGTTCTATCTCTAACCGAAGTCATATCCGCCGATAGCGCCGGTGTTGTTTTCCTCGTTTTGCCCTTCCCCATCATCGTCCACGAAACCCTCGTCCTGAGAGATTTCTGCATCGCGGATGCGCTCGATGGCGGATTCGGTGTAGCCCATGATGCGGGCAATCTCATCATCCGGGTACGTCGGGTGCGCGTGCTTCAAGTAGTCGAACACGGCGATGGCGCGACGGTTGACGGATTGCACTGTGGCATCGGAGTAACACAGCTGCTCCATGGCGAAGAACCGCTCACCGTTTATCAGCTCATCGCCCTCCCGCCACAGGAGCTTTTCGCCGTCCTTCTTGAGCCAGACTACATCGTCCAGCTCATCTGGCGAGACGAGGAGCATGGCACTCCCGACCTGACGGGTGGCGGCGGGAACCTTGGTGCCCTCAAGGGTCACCTGTCCGCCTGCGTGCTGCGGATTTCCGTCATACCAGTGCTCTGCGAGAATGATGCCGTTTTCCTCAAGGGCACCGAGGTAGAGGTTCCAGTCGGTAAGGATGTTCGTTCCCTTCGCGCGGAACGGCTCGGAGTTCGTTTGGGCGGATGAGTCGAACTTCTCGTAGCGGAAGGACTTGTAGAGCACCTCGATTACCATGAACTGTCACCTCTTTCCTCTGTACTACTGGGCGATATCCTGCCCGGTTCGCGACTTGGTGGACTTGGCGGGGTCATCGCCTGCGAGCGCGTCCTTCCCGGTCTCCATGTCGCGTGCTTCCCCCGCAAGGCTCACGCCGTCCTTGGCGGCGGCACGCTCTGCGGCTTTTCCGGCCTTATAGGCATCCTGCGCCACCTTGAGTGCGTGGGTGAGGTCGGTGGCCTTCACCTCGTAGCGCTGATACGGGTGCTCGGCATCGTCCTTCTTCCCCGTCCAGATGGGCACCGGCTCGTCCTTCTTGAACGAGACCGTGGCGCGTCCCTTCTCAAGCATGTCCTTCTTCATGTAGTCGGAGAGGAACACATCGGTTGAGAAGCCGCTCACGTCGATGCCGTTCACCTTCGTCCCCTTGGGGAAGGAAACGAAGCACTTCTCGAAGGTGCGCCCGTCGCTTGTCTGAATGTCGTGGGGCGTGAGGAAGGCGGCGGGCATGTTGATTTTGGCGTAGTTGTCTGCCTTGGGAGCCTGCTCTGGCTCCGGTGTCTTCTTGGGCATGTTTTTTCATCCTTTCTGTCTGTGCGGAACTTGTAGTCCCGCGCGGTGTGTATACGGTACCCGATTTTAGCACAATGGTGTGTTTTGGCTGCTTGGGATAGCTGTCGGCGAACGGATGCAAGTCCGGTTCGAGTGAAAGTGGCTCATGCTTATCGCACCCCCTTCACATGGTTCGTGGGTTGTTCCGCGCGGGTCGTATCGCAGGTTTCGAGCACGGCGCTTCCGGAAGTGCAGTTATGGGATTCGGCGTTCAGGTCGTAACCGCTTTCCAAGGCATCCGTGAACTCGCTACCGTATACGTTTTCGAGTACCGCGTGGCACGCATCCTGCATTTTGGCAAGGCTCATATGGTCTGCCGATGCGAACTCGTTTAAGTCACGCATATTGCCCATGACTTCGGTATCGAAGGTGAAGGCCGGGTAGGAGCAGAACCCCGAACGCATGAACTGGCCGGTGAAGGCTCCGAGCTGGGAGATTTTCGAGAGCATCGCTTCTCCCATGTTATTGGTGTCGAGGAAAACGGTCGCGTCCTGTTGCAGCGGGGAACCGAAGTTCACGGTAACGCTGCTCCAAGGCTGTCCGAACGATTCGTCAGTTGGGTCGGAGAGATAGGCGGTCACTGCAAGGTTGCCGTCCGCATAGGACTCCCTGACGAGTTCGACCTGCTGGGTGTATCCGAAGGCATCGAAGGAGAACTCGATGCCCGATTTCTCACTGTCGTTTCCTCGCAGGTTCCCGGAAAGCATGTCCGGGGAGAGTGGTATGGCAGGGCGGTCTGGTGCGGATGTGGTCGTATCGTAGGGCGCTTCCGGGGTCTGGGCTTCGGGCGCGTGGGGCATGGAAGCCTGCCCGAAATCCATGTTCCGAATATCCTCGGGAAGCATATCCGGTGATAGGAGTGTTGCCATGTCATTCCTTCCTTTCTGCCGCTACCTGCGGCCTTTCTTCGTGGGTTTTCTCGGTGTGAAAATGGGTTCTACCGACCCATCCTTTTGAAGAACGACTTTGCAGTCAAAGGTCTTCCCGGCCTTGGACTTGCAGCCCCTTAGCGAGACCGCCTTCCCATCAAGAAGGGATGCGGCCTGCCTCTCGGTGAACTTCTTGGTGCAGAAGCCGAACAGCTTGAACCCGCAGCCCGCGACCTCCTTCCAAGTGCCGTCTTCCTGCTTCTCGTTCTTGATGGAGGAGCAGGCGTAGATGGAGCCGGTCTTTATAACGTCCTTGCCGCACCTCGGGCACTTGCCCACTACGGTCTTTCCGGTACCTGCGATGGATGCGCCCACGTAGGCGGTCTCGCGGTGGTGATTGAAGACCTCGATGACGGAATCTTGCAGGGCGTTCACGTCCGCCTTGCCGTCTGCGATATCCTGTTGGATGAGCCACCATCTTGCGGTCACGTCTGCACCGCGAATCTCCGGCGGGAGGAGTGCGTAGAACGCCTTGGCCTTATCGGTTGCTCGAACCTTTCCCTTTCGTTCCTCAAGGTAGCCACGGGTTTTCAGACCCTCGATGATGGAGGAGCGGGTGGCCGTCGTTCCGATACCGCCGTGTTCGCCCTTCTTGCCGTCATCCTTACGCTTAAGGATTTCCCGGATTTCCGGGTCTTTGACGTACTTCGCGATGGATGCCATGTCTGTGATGAGGGTGCCCTCCGTATAGGGTGCGGGCGGGGTGGTCTCCCCTTCCGTGATTGAGCAAGAGATACCGGCAAGGGTGTGGCTTCCTGCGGGAACCCATGGGTTCCCCGTATCGGAATCCTCTCTGACACGGCTGTTCGAGACGTTCGGGAAGACAGCCGTGAACCCCGCGTCCGAAAGGCGCTTCGCTGTGAGCTTAAGCGTTCCGCCGTCCACGCTTACCGTGCTCTCGCTCACGTCGTACACGGCGGGAGGAAGAAATTGCATCGCATAGCGCTCGCAGATGGCGGTGTAGACCTTGGCTTCGTCCGGTTCCATCGCGGACACGGGCGCATCCGCTTCCTGCGGGATGATGCCGTGGTGGGCGGTCACGTTCCCATCGTTGAACGCCTTGGAGTGGAGCCGGTAGTCCAAAGGCCAGCGCACGCCGAGGTTCTTCATCGCCTGCGCAAGGACTGCCGGTGCCTGCTCTCGGTGCTCTTCCTTGAGGTATTGGGAATCGGAGCGGTTGTAGGTGATGGCTTTGTACTTATCACGCAAATCCTGCGTGATTTGCTGAGTCTCGGCGGCAGTGAAGCCGAAGCGCTCGCTCATGTCGGAAAGCAGCACGGTCAAGTTATAGGGAAGCGGCGGGTTCTCCTGCTTTTTCGATACGGTCGTTTCAAAGTGCAGGTCGCGTCCGTCGAGCTTTTCCTTAAGGGCTTCCAGCGTATGCCGCTCGAACAGATGCTTCTCACCGGCAAGCAGCTCCTTTCCCGGCAGATACTTGAAGGTGAGTTTACCGGCATCCGAATCACCGCTTGCAAACAGCTCGTAGAACTTTCGGGTGACGTGGTGGGCGATGGCTTCGTCGCGTTTCACCACAAGCCCCAGCGTCGGGGTCTGCACGCGCCCGACGGTGAACAGGCCGTCGAGACGCTTGGTGGCGAGTCTCGTCTCGTTCACGCCGAAGCACATATCCGCCATCTGTCGGGCATAGGCGGCGTTCCCGGCACCCCGGCAAGAATCGTTGGGCACGAGCTTGTCGAATGCCTTCACGATGTTCTTCTCGATGTTGTCGTTCACGTAGACGCGCTCGACCTTACCGGTATAGCCGAGGTAATCCAAAAGCTCGTCCACGATAAGCTGCCCCTCATCGTCCGGGTCACCGGCGGCGATGACGGAATCGCAAGTTTCGAGGAGTCCCGCAATCTGGTCTATGAGGGGCTTCTTGCTCTCTCCGGTCTTCTTATCGACCGCCGGTTCCTTCGGCCAGTCGTGAACCTCGATAGGAAGTACATCAAGGCTCCAAGGCATTCCCCATTTTGGGTCGATGGTATCCGGTTCCACCAGTTCCAAAAGGTGCCCGGCGCAGGCACAGACCGTGTAGCCGTTTCCCGAGATGGGAAGGCGGGCACTTTCGGACACCTCTTTTCCCGTGATGGCGCGGGCGATATCGCGGGCGAGCATCGGCTTCTCCGCGATGACTAATTTGCTCATATGGCTTTCTCCTTTCTGCTTCATTCAAGGGGCGAAGGTTAATATCCCCTATCCAGCCGGTAATCGTTAACGGCCTGCGTATCTATCCAAGGCACTTCGGGCGTTGCAGAATCCTGTCAATATCGAGACCGGAGCAGTTTCCCGCAAGCGGAAGACCGGATAGGTCTTCGAGCGCTTCGATTTTCTTTCCGCTTACGAACACGAAGGCATCCATATCCCGTAACAGGGCGAAGTAACGGATGAAGTTTTGCCTGCTGTAGACGCTCAAGACCATATTCGTCTCCACTTCGCGCCCTCCGTAGTTTCCCGTGCCGTCCGGCTTGATGCCCGCGATGAGTGGAGTGTCGTAGGCATCGGTCGCGAGAAGGATGGCAAGCAAAACATCGTCCCTGTTCGGGCTGTTGGCGAGAACCACCGGGGAAGCAAGAAGCTCGGGAAAGCGCTTTACCTGTGCGATGGAGAAGCCGTGCCGGTGGGGGTTGTAATCGGATTTCGGCGTGAGAGCCTGAAAGAGATGCTTCTGCGTGTAGAGCATGGGGCGTTGCTCGAACCCGGTCTTCAAGAATATCTCCGGCGTGTCGCAGACTTTCAGGGCATCGTAGGGGCTGTATGCGCCGCAGGCGGCAAGGTCAACTTCGTGTCCGAACCGCAGGTACTCGCTGCATCTGCTCGCATAGGCTTCTTGTGCTTTTACATTTCCGTTCCCATCCTTAAGGCGGGCGATGCCGCACGTGTCGAGATAGGTCAGGCGTTCATTATCCGGCATTGCCACGGAGTTCTCGTACTCGCAGATGGTCGTGATAATCTCGGAGCCTTTTTCTGCTTTCATCATTCGCACCTCCCGTTCTTTTTCGCATTTGTGGAGATGCCGCTCCCATATGGGATGCGGCATCCTGTCTTTCTGTTTTTTGTCACTTCGTGTTCTATCCGATGTTCTGGTTATCCTTTCCGGGCGCATCCTTGGTCTCCGTCTGGGTGTCGATTTCCTTCCGTGCAGAAGCCATTTCATG
>ERZ773104.2108-NODE-2108-length-23498-cov-20.129591_pt1 | contig 23498 bp, 18 predicted proteins | sample MGYA00511920_ERZ773104 | MGnify/ENA primary metagenome ERZ773104 (study PRJEB29015, sample SAMEA2737857) | human gut metagenome | biome: human gut; feature: human-associated habitat; material: faeces | place: China | collected 2012 ...
AATGGCTTCTGAAAATGAAAGAAATGAAGGTTGATTATCTGCAGGGATATTATTTTGGGAGACCATGTGGAAAGAAACAGTTTCTGCAGCAATATGCCAGTGGCATCAACGTTAAATAAAGAGAGTAAGGCAGACTCATCTATGTGGGGCTGCCTTATTTTATGGTCTTATCAGAAGGATGGATCCATAACGGCTTCTTTCAGTTTTTCTAGGTCATTGGCATAAGGGTGAGACAATGCACGGTCAAAATTCTGGATTAATACATCAAGATTTGCCGGATGATCAGGAGCTTCCTTCATTTTTAAGTAGCGTTCCCGGACAGATTGAGGCATTCTGCCATGCATATCAACTGGAGTATATAGTTTCCCGATTGAATTGTCAGCAAAGATTGCGGTACATACAGTAAACAGATTCTTGCAGGATAATACGAACAGCTTTGATTTGGTGGAATGGGTGCTGTTTGATACTCATACTGAATCGGTGTATGAAGCTGAGGTTGATAAGTTATATGAAGGCTAGCAGTTATGCTTAGTGCCTAAACATTATTTGTTAATATGATGTATTTCATTTTCTATTTCTTGCATCATTGCTTCAAACATTTTTTCCGGGGTGTCATAGTCTAATATCGAAAATTGGTCTCCATCATCTGCTAAATTTCTGCTTCTTTCACTTGAGTTTTCGGCATATTCAATCACCAGCGAATTATAGCCACTTAAAAGTTCAACTATATGAATTGCTTGATTGTCTGGCAAGATGAACCATTGTTCATCTTCCAAAATTACATTGTCAAATATCTCCATCAACTTCTCGGAAATATGAAGTCTATATTCTCTTAATAATTTTTCTGGGTTCATTAATTCCATCTCCATTCACATTATATCATTTATTTCATATATTATTTTCTTCAGCTGATTTAGTATATACCACCAAATTATACTATTTTCAGATATTTTGCAAATTCTCTTTTTAACAGCATGATAATCTAAGCCTTAGACGGCAGATTAGGTCGTGAAAAGGATGGCACATTGAATGAGAAGTATTGTAAATGGTGTTAAGCAGATATTTTAATTGAGAATGAGCCGGAACTTTTTAAATAAACATTCATTTTAATATCGTTCGTGTCGAAAAAATGTCATTTCGTGTAAATGGCATTTTTTTTGATGCCTTTTATTGTATAATACCGCTAAGAAAGAATGTATTTTTGTAATGTTTTAGGATATTGCATAGACACATTGAGCACAATAAAAGGAGGGAGAGTTTATGAAGTATTTAAACTTAAAAAAGATTACTGCGGTGGTATTGTCAATCGGAATGGTATTTTCAAGCAGTGCCGTTACCGGGTTTGCGGCAGATAACAGTAAAAAGATAGCTACGATTCCTAACAGCTATATTAATAAAGTGGCAGACGATATTGATGATAAATATTTTTATGATGGAACATATGTTGATGATTGGGGGCATACACGTAAGGGCAGGCAGCTTGGAGCGACATATACAAAGCAGTCAACTGAATTTTTGTTATGGGCACCTGCGGCAACATATGTAAAAGTTAATATTTATGCAACAGGTGATGATAATGACAGCAATGCATGTAATATAGGAGCTTATGCATTAGAGAAAATGCTTGTAAATGGGGAATGGAATGGCCTCTGGATTATAACACTTCTTGGTGATTGGGGCGGATTGTATTATGACTATACGATTACCACAACAGATATTACCCATATTGGCAGCGACAGAACAACAAAATATAAAATTCAGGACCCATATTCGGTTGCGGTAAGCAAAGACGGAAAGCGTTCGTATATAACAGATACATCTTCAGTATCTCCTGAGGGTTGGGACAGAGACAGACATGTGTATGTTGATTCGACAAAAGCAAATACTGTTTATAAAATAAGTGTCAGGGATTTCTCATCAGATACCGCATCGGGCATGACTGCAGGCGGAAAGTATAGTGCTTTTACGGAAAAGGGTGCAAAAGTAAACAGTGCGGGAGAGCTTGTATCTGGTATTGATTATCTGAAGGAACTCGGCGTTACGACAGTACAGCTTGCACCGTTTGCGGATTTTGATGGCGACAGTGAGTATGAGATTTTAAATTATAATGTACCTGAGGCAAGCTATGCTTCCAATCCGTCAGACAGCAAGACTGTTATAAAAGAATGTAAAGAGATGATTCAGGCACTTCACAGTGCGGGATTTTCTGTTGTGATGGAGATGCCGTATACGCATGCCTCAGAGGAAAATCCTCTTGAAAAGTCGGTTCCGCGGTTTTATTACAGATTGAATACTGACGGTACAAGGTATACAACAAATACGGGATATGACAATGAGCTTGCCACAGAGCGGAAGATGTATCGTAGTTATATGGTTAATTCCATGAAATATTGGGCAGAGGAATATCATGTTGATGGATTTTCACTGGATTTGATTGACTGTGTCAATGTGAAGTACAAAGGTTCTTCGCATGTATATAAATGGCTGGATGAGATAAAGACATCATTGGCAAAGGAAGATGCCAATCTGGTTATCTGGGGAGATAATTATACAAAGGAAGAAAGACAGAATAAAACTTCCTCTTATGATGAAATAATCGGCAGCACAGGTGGCACTTATGGCGAAAGAAACGAAAAAGCCGTAAAAATATACAAGCAGAAAGCAGCAATGAAATATGCTAAGCCGGGAACATTGTTTATGGATGGCGGAGAAGAAATGTGTAACAGCGTTGAGGGAAGAACTCTTGCAGACAGCAGTTACGTTGAATGGAAGGATTCAGCAGAGTATGCAGATGTAGTCTCATATTACAGAGGACTTATGGAGATACGAAAAGCATTTTCACCGCTTGCGAAAAGCCAGACAATAAAAAATTCTGAAGCTTATGTGCTTACGGGTACAAAAGACGACGAGTGGAATACTATGGCAGTATTAAATAATGAGTCAGATGTGTCAAAAGAAATTACAATTCCTGTTCAAGGAAGAGCTGCTACGGACTGGGTTGTTATTGCAAATGGCGAAAGTGCGGGAGTTGTATCACTTGGTGAAGTCGCAGGCTCCGTTATAACTGTACCTGCGTATACTACAATGATTCTTGTAGATAAGGAAAGCTTTGATGATGTGGCTGTAACATCAGGCAAAGGAAAAGTAATTGTTAATTATGTGATAAAAGACAGTGAGCAGAAGTTACGTGAATCGATTACACTTCAGGGTACATCGGGAACGAATTATGCGGTACCTGAAAATATTAAGATTCCATCAGGATATACTTTTTTAAGCAAGACAGGCGATGAAAAGGGTGTGTATACATCAGAAACACAGACAGTTACATATTATTATAATGCGATTAATCCGGATACAGTGGTAGACGGTATTAAAAATAATGGAGTATACTGCGAGAAGGCACAGTTTAAAGTAACTTCTTCCGATTATACACAGGTAATGGCAGGAAATAAAACGCTTACACCTGATGTGGACGGTATTTATACTGTATCTGCAGCAGATGGCACACAGACAATAACATTGACGGATAATGAAGGATACAGCATTTATCTGTCTGTTACCGTAAATGCGAATCATACAATGGATAACAGCGACTGTACGAAAGAATCAATATGCTCTGTCTGCGGAAAAATATTTTTGGCACAGGCAAATCATAAGTTCAGCGACACATGGACAAAAGACGATACTTATCATTGGAAAGTGTGTGAGAATGACGGCTGTACGGTAACAACAACAAAGACAAAACATAGTGGTACAGATGACGGTGATTGTACAACACCTGTAATTTGTGAATGTGGTGAGATTGTTACAGCAGCAAAGGCAGAACATATATACGGTGAATGGAAGTCAAATGGTAACGGCACACATACCCACAAATGTACAACGGCAGGCTGTACTATAGAAGAAACAGAAAGCTGTGTAGGCGGAGCGGCAACATGTAAAAAGAGAGCCGTCTGCACGGATTGCAATGCTGAATATGGTACTTTAAATCCTGCAAACCACAGTGGAAATCAGGTATGGGTACAGACAGAAAAAACTCATCAGAAAAAATATGACTGTTGTGGTGCTGAGGTAACTAATATAGAAGATCATATCTGGGATAATGGACACTGCACGGTATGTGGATATGATTGTATTCATAAAGGCGGAGAAGCAACCTGTACGCAGAAAGCGGTTTGCGATACCTGCCATAGTGAATATGGAGAAATAAATGCAGACAATCATACAGGAACAGAAAATTGGACACAGACAGCAACAACACATGAAAAGAAATATGATTGCTGTGGTAAAGTGACGATAGCACAAGAAAATCATAACTGGAAAGACGGTGCTTGTGAAACATGTGGTTATGTATGCGTACACAGCGGCGGAGAAGCAACATGTACAAAGGGTGCGGTTTGCGAAACCTGCGGCAGGGAGTATACAGATAAAGATATGGCAAATCACAGTGGAAAGGTAGTATGGGTACAGACAGAAAAAACTCATAAGCAGGCATATGATTGCTGTGATAAGGAAGTATCGACAAGTGAAGCACATGGTTGGAAAAACGGTGTATGCACGGTTTGTGATTATCAGTGTAAACATGCAGGCGGAAGTGCAACATGTGTGAAGAAAGCGGTGTGTACAATCTGCAGTGAAGAATATGGCACTTACAATATGAGTATACATGAAGGCTTGAAGTCAGTAGCGGCAAAGGCGGCTACCAGGACAGATGAAGGAAATATTGAATACTGGTATTGTAAAGATTGTGACAGATATTACATCAAGCAGGATGGGCTTGTTGAAATTGAAAAATCACAGACTGTGGTTGCAAAGATTACAGATACAACATCATCGGACGATACGGGTAAAGGCGGTAAGACAGAGACAGTAAAAGAACAGACGCCTGATACAGGAGATAATAAACGTGTATTTGCATGGCTTCTTATGTTTATAATAGGAGGGGCGGCAGCAGGATTAACGATTAAAGGTAAAAAGACAGAAAATTAATATTTAAAAATGCCGGAATTTTGTTCCTTGTGCGGGGCGAGATTCCGGTTTTTACATGTTTTGGTTTTATTTATTGGATTTTTATAATTTTTTATATATTGATAGTTAAATGTTTGACATAATAACAGTTTCTTAATATAATATTAAGGATATGATGCTTTTTGCATTAAATATTTAAGAAAGAGAGAAAAATTATGAACGAAAAACAAGAGTTCAAGCCGTATATTCCGGCTGATAAAGTGATGCCTGAACTTACAGTTACATCTGTAATTATCGGTATCTTATTAGCCGTATTATTTGGCGGTGCCAACGCATACTTAGGTCTGCGTGTTGGTATGACCGTTTCGGCTTCTATTCCTGCAGCCGTTATCTCTATGGGAATTATCCGCTTTATTTTAAGAAGAGATTCTATTTTAGAGAACAACATGGTTCAGACAATCGGTTCTGCAGGTGAATCTGTTGCGGCAGGTGCAATCTTTACACTTCCTGCATTATTTATGTGGGCTCAGGAGGGCGGCACATCTATGCCTTCTTTGATAGAGATAGCACTTATTGCATTAATTGGTGGTTTCCTCGGAGTATTATTCATGATTCCACTTCGTAGTGCATTAATTGTTCAGGAGCATGGCGTGTTACCTTATCCTGAAGGACAGGCATGTGCTGAGGTATTAGTTGCCGGAGAAGAAGGCGGTGCTAAGGCAAGTACAGTATTTGCGGGTCTTGGTATTGCAGCTGTTTATAAGTTTATCGCTGATGGACTTAAAGTATTCCCTAGCGAGGTTGATTTTACTATCAAGCCATACAAGGGTTCGGCTGTTGGTGCAGATGTACTGCCAGCACTCCTCGGTGTCGGTTATATCTGTGGACCTAAGGTATCTTCATACCTCTTGGCAGGTGGTTCCGTAGCGTGGTTTATGATTATGCCGTTAATCGCTTTGTTCGGTGGAGACAGCATTATCGGACCTGCTACAATTCCAATATCACAGATGGGTCCATCACAGATATGGTCTAATTATGTGCGTTATATCGGTGCAGGTGCGGTTGCTGCCGGCGGTATTATAAGCTTAATCAAGTCATTACCGCTTATTGTAAAAACATTTAAGCAGGCAATGAAAGGCTATGGCAAGAAAGCAGACGGTGAGGAGACAAGATCAACTAAGGATCTTCCTATGACTTTGGTTGTATTGGGTATTGGCGTGCTTGCAATTATCATGTGGTTAATCCCGGCGATTCCTGTTAATCTTCTCAGTGCGATTATTATTATTATTTTTGGTTTCTTCTTTGCAACTGTATCATCACGTATGGTTGGTTTAGTAGGAAGCTCAAATAACCCTGTATCAGGTATGGCTATTGCGACACTTCTTATTTCGTCAGCAATTCTTAAAGCTACAGGTACAATAGGTATGAATGGCATGGTAGCCGCTATAAGTATCGGCTCTGTAATTTGTATTATCGCAGCTATTGCAGGTGATACATCACAGGATTTGAAGACAGGCTATATAGTAGGTGCAACACCTTATAAGCAGCAGATTGGTGAGCTTATCGGTGTGGCTGTATCTGCTGTTGCAGTAGGCGGAGTTCTTTATTTGCTTAATGCAGCATGGGGATACGGTTCTACAGAATTACCTGCACCACAGGCTACTCTTATGAAAATGGTAGTTGAAGGTGTTATGGGAAACAGCCTTCCGTGGGCACTTGTATTTGCAGGTGTAGCCATTGCTATAGTTGTTGAAATTCTTCAGATTCCTGTACTTCCTTTCGCAGTAGGTCTTTACCTTCCGATTTATTTAAGTACACCGATTATGGCAGGTGGACTTGTAAGACTTTACTTCGATAAGAAGAAAGGTCTTTCAGAGGAAGAACGTAAAATTAAGGTTAATCAGGGAATCCTTTACTCATCAGGTCTTATTGCAGGTGAAGGTCTTGTTGGTATTCTTTTAGCTGTATTTGCTATTATTCCTGTAGGAACAGCAACTCTCGGAGATGCTATCAATTTATCAAAGGTTATTAATCTTGGTAACATTGGAGGCCTTGTATTCTTCGTGGCACTTATTGCAACATTAATAGCATTTATTAATAAAAAAGAAAAAAAGACAAATTAAAAAAAATGTGTTATAATAAATCTGTTGGTTTTTATGCCGACAGATTTATTATTTTTACGAAAAATTCTGCTTTTTTGATAAAGATTTTTATTTAAGGAGGTTTCATGGCTAAGCAAAAGGAGAATTACTTAGACTATGTTCCAAAACATAATTCATTATTTGAATTTAGGGATAACAAGAAAGGGCATGTTGAAATTAAAGTTCATAATAAAGGTCTTTTTAATAGAATAGCACAGCTTATTGCGAAAAAGCCCAAGTACAGTTACATTGAATTAGATGAATTTGGTACATATATATGGCGTCAGATAGACGGAGTACGAAGTATTTATGACATCGGACAGCTTGTAAAACAACATTTTGGAGAAAAGGCAGAACCTTTGTATGAGCGTTTATGCCAGTTTACAAAGATACTTCATAAAAATCAGTTTATTGTATACACTAATAAGATTAAACAAAAATAATATTAATAAAATGTTTTAAAGGAGTTAAGACATGAGAGTATTATCTGAATTAGAACCTAAGAATGTATTTTCATTTTTTGAGGATATTTGCAATATTCCGCATCCTTCTTATAAAGAAGAGAAGATTAGCAATTATCTCGTTGAATTTGCCAAGGCAAGAAATCTTGAATATTATCAGGATTCACTTTACAACGTGATTATAATAAAGGAAGCATCAAAAGGATATGAAGATGTTGCACCTATTATTCTTCAGGGACACATGGATATGGTATGTGAAAAGACACCTGACTGTGATAAGAACATGGACGAAGAAGGACTTGATCTTGAAGTTAATGGTGACTTTGTTTCTGCCAAGGGAACAACACTTGGCGGTGATGACGGAATTGCGGTTGCCTATGCACTTGCGATATTAGATGATGACAGCATTGCACATCCACGTCTTGAATTTGTGTGTACCGTATCAGAAGAAGTAGGCATGGAAGGTGCTGCAGGCATTGATGTGTCAATGTTAAAAGGAAAGAAGCTTCTCAATATGGACAGCGAAGATGAGGGAATCATGCTTGCAAGTTGTGCGGGAGGATGTAGTGCACAGGTTAAACTTAAATTAAACAGAACAGAAGTGACAGGAACAAAACTTCGTATTTCTATATCGGGACTTACGGGAGGACATTCAGGTGTTGAGATTGACAAGGGAAGAGGAAATGCAAATGTTCTCATGTCAAGAATTCTTCGTGATGCCGCTGAGAAAGCACCGATATTTATTGTATCTGTTGAGGGAGGCAAAAAAGACAATGCCATTCCGAGAGAATGTTTATCCGAAATTATCGTTGAAGCAGATAAAGCTGAGGCAGTTAAAGCTGCTGTTGAAGAAGCTGTAAATGAGATAAGAGAAGAATTTGCGTCATCTGATGCAGATTTTAATGTTACAACAGAATTATCAGATGGATGCAGCGTTAAAGCTGTTACAAAGGAAGACAGTGCCAAAGCGGTTGCTCTTATACAGTCACTTCCTAACGGAATAATGAGAATGAGTCAGGATATTGATAATCTTGTTGAAACTTCACTTAATCTTGGTATAATTTCATTAGATGAATCAGGTATCTGTCTCAGATTTGCCCTTAGAAGTTCAGTCGGAGTTGCATTGAAAAATCTTAAAAACCAGATTGCATGTGTAAGTAAAACATACGGTGGAAGTGTTGAATTTACAGGAGAATACCCAGCTTGGGAATATAAGAAAGATTCAAAACTCCGTGATGATATGGTTAATATATTTGAACAGATGTATGGCAAAAAACCTACTATTGAGGCAATTCATGCAGGCGTCGAATGTGGTATACTTGCAGGAAAGATAGAAGACCTTGACTGCATATCTATGGGACCGGATATTTTTAATATTCATACAACGGAAGAGCATTTAAGCATTTCTTCTGCAAAGAGAATGTATGAGTATATACTCAATGTAATAGCATGCAAATAATATGCAATAGATAAAAAATTTTTTAAAACGAAAGGATGAATTATTATGATTTACGCTTCACTTAATGCAAAAAAAGGTAACTATGAGTATCCGGCAGCAATTGCCACAGCTTTGGAATTTCTTGCAAAGCCTGAAACAAAGGAACTTCCTGTAGGAAGATATGAACTTGACGGAGATAACATTTATGTTCTCATTCAGGATCAGACAACTGCACCTGTAGAAAAGAAGCGTGCAGAAAGCCACAGAAACTATATTGACATTCAGTATCTTTTTACAGGAAAGGAAGTACAGGGATACGCACCTCTTCTTCCGGGCGTAAAAGGTGAAGAGCCTGCCGGAAAGGACAATATTTATTATGATGAAGTAGCTGACGAACAGTTCGTTACATTACATCCGGGTGAATTTACAGTATATTTTACTAACGATATTCATCGCCCTAACTGCACAATGGACGAACCTGTTAATATTCATAAAGCAGTTGTAAAGATTAAGGAAAGCCTTATTAAGTAATAAATTTATATAAGGTTTGTAATATAAGTTGCTTTTTTGAAAGGAGACGTGATGATTGTTTTATGTCTCCTTTTTGCTATATGATTTTTTATACGCTGTTTATAATGGAGTCAGATTAAACATGGAATTATTGGATATAGTTGATGAAAATGGGATACCAACAGGAAAAACCATTGAGAGAAAGATTGCACATAGTGAGGGAATAAGGCACAGGACTGCACATGTGTGGATTATAAGAAAGACGGATAATGGAGCAGAAGTTCTTCTTCAGAAGCGTGCGATGGGTAAGGATTCATTTCCGGGAAGATATGATACTTCTTCGGCAGGTCATATACAGGCTGGTGATGAACCTGAAGAATCTGCAATAAGAGAGATGAAAGAAGAACTTGGAATAGATGCATCCGTCAGTGATTTGTATTTTGTTGATAAATTTGTAATTAATTATAAAAAAGAATTCTATGGAAAGATGTTTAAGGACAGCGAGATAGCTTTTGTTTATGTATATACCGGATCTGTGGATATCGACAAGCTTACATTACAAAAAGAAGAGCTGGACAGAGTGGATTGGTTTAACTTAGAATATGTTTATGAGGAATGTAAGAAGCATAATCAGAAGTTTTGTGCACCGATTGATGGTTTAGAGATTGCGAGAAAATATGTCTGTGAATATGGAATCTGAGATGGATTTTGATGATAAGAAGTTTTATATGAATTATCTTGACGGATTAACGGATGATATGCCGGATGAATTTTTCAGGCTGGCACAGGTATTTGAACTGAATTTGTTTGAACCTGTGAGGATTGATGGCAGCAGTGACATTTATGCGGCATATATTATGAATGATGCAGTTGAAAGCTTTTTTGTGTTTGAACAGCCGGTAATCACAGGTACATACAAAGATATTGAATCTGAGCAGATTGCGGGAGTGGAAAAGCTTGATGATAGTTATATGCTTATAGTAAATCAGGGTGGAGAGAATGTATTTACAATAAAGTTTGTAAAGCTTAGTATTACATCGACATATTTTAATTATGGCTGTATGGGACATTTCTGGGTAAAAGGATATGAATATTTAAGGCAGCTTGAATACCAGTTTGCAGTTATACGCGATAAATACCGTTTTCTTGGAAGTTCATCCTGCAATGAAAAAGAACTTGTGTTTATGAGGCTGGCAGATTTTCCACCGGTTAAAAAGTACAGGTCAGTCCCCAAAGCATATTATGTGCCTTATCCCGATTCAATATATCATGAAGCTGTCAGTTATCTCATGGAAACTGCAAGAAGTGTCGGTGATAGAAATATGGAACGGATGCTTAAAATTTATCAAAAAAAGCCGGACAGCTTAAAATGTAACATTATTGCATCTATGTTTCATAAAAAATCGCATGGACGATTTATAGATAAGATTATCAACGATATGAGGGATGCTGCATCTTCATATGACAGAAGAAAGTTTGACAAAGAAGAGGAAATACAGAACCGGAAAATACATGAAAAAGCTTTAAAAATTATGAATAACTTTAAGCAAAAAGGGTATGAATGTTTTCTTTACAGAGAAGAGCCGTTTGTATATTTGAAAGATACGATTACATATAAAGAGCATGTGCTTGTATTTAAAAACCATGGACTTAATCGAAAGTGTGATATATATACCATAACCAATGATGAAATGTTTTATAAATGAGAAAAATAATAAAATAAAAAGTATACTTAAAGGCGTGGGAGAGATTCCGCGTCTTTTTTCTGAAAATATGTTGGAAAGGGTTTATATAAATGAACATACCAGAAAGAGCGACGAAAGAACAGATAGATACAATGACAGATACAGAAGGCAATATACGGGTTTCATCAGTTCCAGGTTCGGGAAAAACGTTTGTGCTTACATACAGAATAGCTTATCTTATAACAGAGATGTTTGTTGAGCCGTCGTCAATTGTTGCACTTACTTTTACCAATAAAGCGGCAGCCCAGATGAAACACAGATTAAGAGATATAGTTGGAGATAATGCTAATTGTTTCACAGGTACATTTCACGGATATTGCAATATGTTTCTTAAAGAAGAGATTCACAGAATGTCATTTCCTAAGACTTTTACGATTCTTGATAAAAAAGCAGAACTTGATATGATTAAGAATGTAGCTGAGGATATGGGTATTTCACTTAAAGATAATACTGCAAAAAAGATAATGAGTGATATAGATATGTCAAAGCAGGATATGTCATATGTTGAGCTTATGTCTGGAATTGATAAGACTGAATTAAAGAGAAAAGCATCTAATGAAAAAAATGTTGACAGGAAGGTGTTCTATAATTACCTGAAGAGGCAGTGTGATAATTATGCTCTCGATTTTGAAGATCTTATTAATTTTACTTTATATATTTTGGAAAAAAATGAAGATGTACGCATACGTTGGCAGGAAAAATGCCAGTATGTATTATGTGATGAGTATCAGGATGTCAATATGAAACAGGATATGCTGCTTGGAATTCTTAGTGGTCTGTATCAGAATTTATTTGTGGTAGGTGATGATGATCAGAATATATATACCTGGAGAGGTTCCGACCCTGCATATATGATTAATTTTGATAAGACACATGAAGATGTTAAGGATTATTATCTTACTGAGAATTTCAGAAGTATACCACAGATAGTAAATGTAGCAAAATCGCTTATATCTGCCAACCAGAACAGATTGCAGAAGGAGATGATTTCCAAAAGACCTGATGGTAATAAGCCTGTATTTAATGCACCGGAGACAGAAGAGAAAGAATCTGTGTGGATAGCTGATACTATACTTGATAATATCGCCCGGAATATGAAGTACCGTGACCATACTGTGTTGGTAAGAGCCGCATCGCAGACAAGATCACTGGAGGAAGCATTTGTAAAAAGAAAGATTCCATATAAGATACTCAGTGGTGCAAAGTTCTATGAAAGTGAAGAGATAAGGACAGTTCTTTCATATATGAGAATGGTGTACAGCCTTACAGATATGGATTTATTGTATACAATTTCAAGACCGAGAAGAGGTTTTGGTAAGAAATCGGTGGAAAAACTTAAAAATATGGCAGCTGAAAATGAATGCAGCCTTTTTCAGGCACTTGGAAAAATGATAGAGGAAGGTGAGATTATACAAAAAAATGTAATTGCATATTATGGTGCATTAATGGAACTGCATGCTGCATATGAAGAGTACAGCTGTACGGATATTGTAAATAAATGCCTTGATATGGGATACAGGGAAGCATTGGAACAAGATATAGACCAGACAAGGCTTGATAATGTTTCGGAACTTATAAGAACTATAACTGCGATAGAAGATGATAATCAGGAAAAGGTAGAACTGGCAGATTTGCTAAGCCATTTTGCACTGTTTTCGGCACAGGATGAAGATGGTGAATATAACGTTGTTAAGGTTATGACTATTCACACGTCAAAAGGACTTGAATTCGATACTGTATTTGTACCGGGGCTGGTCGAAGGGCAGTTTCCAAGTAGCAGACTCCGCAACGAAGATGAGTATGAAGAAGAGAGAAGATTATTATATGTGGCGATAACGAGGGCTAAGAATATGCTTTATCTTAGCACATACAGAAAAAAAGATGGAAGATTCGGTGCAAGACCATCATCATTTTTAAGTGATATAGACATTAATCTTCTTGATTGTATTAATAACAGCAGAATATTAATTAAAGGGGAAACTGAGCAGATGCTGCCTAAGTTAAAGTTTGATGTTGGAGATATTGTCAGACACAAAGTATTTGGTGTCGGTGAGATTATTAAAATTGATAATATAACGCAGACATATGAAATTCAGTTCAGGAATATAAGAGGAACAAGAAGAATAATGTTTCGTGCAGAGCTTGAAAAAGTCAGTCAGCCGGATTAATTCGTATAATTGATATGAATTTTTGTTTTGACGGATAAAAACATATGGAATTTCCTAACATTGTGGAGACAAAGAGTAAAGGAGAAAAAATGTATCTGATTTCGGCTTATTTTGATGAACATACAACAAGGCAGTTACAGCGGTTTATTGATGCAGTTGCACAAAATACGGGAAATACTTATATGATTGACAATAATGTGCCACCGCATCTTACAATATCAAGTTTTGAGACAAGAAATCCACAAAATCTCTGCGATGATTTTGTGAAGCTGTCGGAATTGGAATCCCATGATATAAATATATTTTCTGTAGGCGAATTTTTGCCATATGTTATTTATGTGACGCCCGTATTGGATTTGCATTTGCAGCAAACTGCAGAAAAGGTTTATAATATTTTAGCAGTGCGTGAGGATTTGACAATTAACCGTTGTTATAAACCGTATAGTTGGTTTCCGCATATTACGTTGGGAAAGAAACTTGAAAAAGAGCAAATGATTGCGGCTGTAAGAGCAATGCAGACACATTTTATACCGCTTAAAGGTAAAATTGTGAGATTGGGGCTTGCACAGACGAATCCACACAGAGATATTTGCACAGTTGACTTGAAGTGATTGATTGTTGAGAGATATGATGATATATGAAGTGATTGATTGCTGAAATATATAAAAATATTTAATGGAGACAATATTATGAAATTTACGATAGATACACATACACATACGTTAGTTAGTGGACATGCGTATAACACAATAGATGAGATGGCGGCATTTGCTGCCGAAAAAGGCGTTACACATCTTGCTATAACAGATCATGCACCAAAGATGCCAGGAAGTACAGGTGTTTTTTATTTTTCAAATATGGGAATAATCCCAAGGATGAAAAACGGCGTGAAAATATATATGGGGTGTGAGGCTAATATTATGGATTATGAAGGAAATATTGACCTTAGCGAATATGGGCTTAAAGGCTGTGATGTTGTTATTGCAAGTCTTCACATTCCTTGCATCAAACCCGGAAGCATAGAGGAAAATACAAATGCTTTAATAAAAGTAATGGATAATCCGTATGTCAATATAATAGGGCACCCTGACGATTCAAGATACCCTGTGGATTATGAGTGTCTTGTAAAAGCGGCAAAGGAAAAGCATGTTCTTCTCGAGTTAAATAATACATCATTAAATCCAGACGGTCCGAGACAGGGAGCATATGATAATGATGTAAAAATGCTTAATCTTTGCAAGGAAATGGGGGTCTGTATTTCAATTGGAAGTGATGCTCACATAAAAGAAAGCATATGCGGATTTGACAGGGCATATCAGGTTATTAAAGATACAGAATTCCCGGAAAAACTGATAGTGAACAGCGATTACAGACTATATGAGTCGTATATTGGAAAAAGAGAATTATAGGCTATATGAATATATATATTGGGAAAACGAGATTAAAGAAGGTTAAAAAGTTATGATAAAAAATATCGTAAAAGGAAAACACATTTTTTCAAGAAAGGCAAAACCTGCAACGGAAGCGGACAAGCAGGTTGTGACAGATTTGATTGATACACTGCGTGCCAACAGAGAAATCTGTGTTGGAATGGCTGCCAACATGATAGGTATAAATAAGGCGATAATTGTAGTGACAGCGGGACCGTTTCAATTTGCAATGGTTAATCCTGTGATAACAAAAAAGTCAGGTGAATATAAGACAGAAGAGGGATGCCTGTCACTGGACGGAGTAAGACCATGCATAAGATATGAAGAGATAGAAGTTGATTATCTTGACAGTAATTTTAAGCCGCAGCATGGAAAATACAGCGGATTTACGGCACAGATAATACAGCATGAGGTGGACCATTGTAATGGGGTGGTGATATAGTCTGCATAAAACAGATTTCGTAGTAGTTAAGAAATCTTTGTTGAAGGAGTCTATATGCTTTTCTATATAAAGAAAACGAACAACCATTGTTTTTTTGCAAAATGTATAAAAGGTAAGATAATTATTGCATAAATCAATATGTATTGAAATCTATATAATCTTAAATTAAGTTATATTTGTTTTAATATGAAAATAGAATAGAGGTTATATTAAGGTGTTTGTACAGTTGGTTTAATATTAGGACTATAATCTTAAAAAATATTAAAAATGGAGTGAAAGATAATTTAATGATAGAAGAAACAATTATTATTACCGAAAGTATAAAAAATACAGTGTTTAGTGCTGTGATATCGAAATTAATAAGCGATGGAATTGACATTGGAAGAGAAAAGATAAGGGAAATAATAAAAAATAAATCAAATAAAAATGGTGGATTTTGTAAAGAAATATATACTATTTTGGTTAATGTAGTTAACAAAGTTACATATAATAAAATGGGTGAAAAAATATATGATATAGCGGAAAATATATTGCTTAATTTACTGGAAAATAAGTATGACTATAAAGAAGTGATAAGAATGGAAGTAGAAAAGAATGGAGTATATTCATTAAATGTTGAAAAATTTGTGGATATATTTATCAGAGAAATATGTAGCGATAAGAATGAAAATGTATATAGAGAAATAGAAATACATATGTTGCTTTCAAATATAAATAACAATAGAGTAGTTATGCAGGAATTACAAGAAATTAAGACATTATTAAAAAAGAAAGTAGAGGAAAATGACTATAGATATAAAAAAAGAAAAAATAAAACAGAAATTTATGCTGGTAAATGGAATGATAATATGTTTCTTAATGACTATGATGCCCGTGATGAAAAAGCAGGAGTAAATATTAAGTTAAAAGATATTTATACAAAGGGACAATTACCGCATTATATATGGAGAGAGAATGTAAAGGAAAACGGTGATATTGACGAACTGCTGAAAGAATATATATATGAATTTAATAAAAATAAAATGCTTTTAATTCTTGGACAGCCAGGTATTGGTAAAAGTACATTAATAACATGGCTTATTAATAATTATATCGAAATAGAGAAGGATATATTAGTATATAGAGTTGCTTCTGATTTGAAAAATATTGATTGGAGAGATAAAGAACATTTAGTTAGTAGTATTTTAAGAGAATTAGCGTTATCATATGATCAGCTAGATGAGAAAATCATAATATTAGATGGATTTGATGAAATTGATATAAAAAAGGATAGAATTGAAATATTGAATCATATATATGAAAAAATAGTTAATGAAAATAGTATAAGTAAAATTTCATTAATTATTACATGTCGAGAAAATTATATTGAAAATAGATTTAATCTGAACTGTGATTATATAGTATTACAGCCATTTGATGAAATACAAATTAAGAGTTTTTGTAAATTGTATCAAAGCCAAAGTTGTAAAGGAATATCCAAAGATATTATTAAAAATCTAATAGATAAAAAGGAGATTTTTGGAATACCGCTTATATTATATATGATACTAGCATTAAATATTTCAGTTGATAAAGAAAATTCTATTGTAGATGTATATGATAAAATATTTTCTTTGAAAAATGGTATATATAATAGATGCATAGATGGAAGATATTTTGATAATGCTCATAGAATAAATAAGATGAAAACACAAATTCATCAGATATCAAGAGACATTGCTATTTGGATATTTGAAAATGAGCCATCTAAAGCAATAATACCTATAAAAGATTATGAAAAAATTTATCAAAATAATATGGCTGAAAATGAATTTAATAGTAGTGATGGTTTGATTGGAAATTATTTTAAAATGACGAATTATGTTCAGGGGTTGCAAGCAGAAGAAATATATTTTGCTCATCGTTCTATATATGAATATTTTGTGATAGAAACTATATATTCTTCTATAGAGGATATAATGCAAAATATCAATGAAAAAAAACAAGAAGAACTTGCAGGTTGTATTGCAATATATTTAAAAAATGGTCAGCTTACTCCAACGATGTGTGAATATATGCAATATAAAATGCATACATTTGTACACAAATATTATAATAATAAGACATTAGATTTTTTAGAATGCTGGGAAGAAATATTTCAAAAAATGCTTATCAAAGGAATGTTTTATTATACAAAAAAGACTGTAGGATATTACAACAATATAATAAATCAAGAAATTATATGCTTTTTGAATATGTTAAAAATAGTGAGATTAATATTTGAAATTAGTAATACGCAATATATGTTAGATAATGTGGATAAAAATTTAATAAGCAAATATATAAAATATTATGGAATTGAAGTGGAATCATTCAGGTGTTTACCAGAACAATTAGATTTGAGTAGATGTAATTTGTATGGGATAGACTTAACAAAAGTAAATGCAGTTAATTGGAAATTTAATGATAGTAAGTTATCGATGGCTAAGTTACAAGATATGGATTTAACGGGATCAAATTTTGAAAATGCTATATTGGAGAGTGCAAGTATGATATTATCAAATATATCAAATATTAATTTAATTGGAGCTGATATTAAAGGTATTTTTTTTGACTCAAATCAGGTGGTAGAATTAGAAAAAAATTATGATTTAAAAGGAAGTAAAATATATATAATTGATAAGAAAAAAATTGTTATGTATGAAGAGTATAATTAAAATATATTTATTAGAGTAGATTGATTAATTTTAATGAACAAACCTAATATAAGTTCGAAGATATACTTTATATATGAATCATTGTTGTGGAGAATGTAGTATTGTAAAATATACAATTAACATGCATAAGAATGGATTGCTTAAATTTGAAAAAGGTCTGCTTCTACGAGAAATTCAGCAAAAATAAAAAAATTACAGAAATTGTATTGACTATTTTTCTTTTTTTGGTAATATAATAATAGAGGTGAGTCCTACCTTTAAGTGGAGGTTGTAAAAGCGTAAGAATCGCCTTTGGTGATTCTTCATGGTGGCTATGCTTTTTAGCATAGCCATTTTTGGTATTGAGGAGGTATATGAAGCAGGAAAAATTAAATTTATATCGCATAGATATGAAATATATTAGAAATCTGCATAATGTTGATGATAGGGTTTCTTCAGTTTCGCCACAAATAGGAAAACAGCATCGCATATATGTAGGTACAGTTGTGGTGTGCAATGAACATAAATATCTTATTCCATTATCGCATCCGGTAGAAAAACATAAGAAAATGAGTCCTAGAGCCGATTTTGACAAAATAATTGATAAAAAGGGGAAATTGCTTGGTGCTTTAAATTATAATCTTATGATTCCAGTAGAGGATAAACAGTTAGTAAAAATAAATCTAAAAGAAAATAAAAGAGATACAATAGATGAAAAACACTATAAGCAGTTGTGCATTGATGAACTGAAATGGTGCAGAAAAAATGCAGAGATAATTATTAATAAAGCTAATTGTTTATATAAATTATGTGTGGGTCAATCAAATTATAAAGGAAAAATCAGATGTTTGGATTTTGAAAAGCTTGAAAAAGAATGCAGTCGCTATAATAATAAATAAAATTTACATAAGCCATTTGGAATAAAATCCAGATGGCTTTTTTGCTTGTTGGGGCATTACTATGTTTTAGCTTGTAGTAATAAAATTATTATGGTTTGATAACCACATAAACGCAGTAGGTATTTAAGTGATTTACTACATACAAAATGTAATTGTAAGTATCATGTTATATTTGTACTTAAATTTAGATTAAGGTTTCGTGAATAAATAAAAAAGTTATTCCATATTTGAAAAAAGACATAGAATATTTGTAAATGCAAATTGTACAAGCAGTTTTCTTATGATAAAATAATCATAGAGTTGATTGCATATTTTACGGAGGATATGAGGTATGGCAATTAGTTATAATGGATTGTGGAAACAATTGATTGATCATGGAATGAAAAAGGGAGATTTGTGCGAGAGAACCGGACTAAGTTCCAGTACTATTGCAAAGATGACAAACTGCGAGTCAGTAAAATTATCCGTTTTGGAAAAAATCTGTAAAGAGTTGGATTGCAACTTTGGAGATTTGATTGACTATGTACCGGATGACAAAGAAAAGTAAATTACCTTATGGAGGAAAATATAAATGGCTACGAGAAGTGCAAAAATAGATCAGAAAGCAGACCTAATATGGGCAATAGCAGATAAGCTTACCGGTGTATATAAACCACATGAATATGGAGATGTTATATTACCGCTTACAGTAATCAGACGCTTTGACTGTATTCTTTCAGATACCAAGGATGCAGTTTTGCAGAAATATGAGGAGGTAAAGAATCTTCCGATGAAGGATGTTTTACTTCGTAAGGTAGCAGGATATGATTTTTATAACATCAGTAAATATACATTTGAGAGACTTATGGATGATCCAGACCATATTGAAGAGAATTTCAGAAATTACCTGAATGGATTCTCAGCAAATGTGCAGGATATTCTGGAAAAGTTTAAGTTTGATGGTCATATTACTACTATGTCAAATAAGGGAATTCTTTATATTGTTTTAAAGGAATATACAACAGATAGAGGAAATCTTCACCCAAATGAAATCTCTAACCTTGAAATGGGCTATATCTTTGAAGAGATTATAAGAAGATTTTCCGAGTCTCATAATGAAGATGCCGGACAGCATTACACTCCAAGAGAAGTTATCCAGCTTATGGTTAATATTCTCTTCTATGATGATAATGATATTCTTTCTGGCAATAATGTAGCAAAAACAATTTATGACCCGGCATGTGGAACCGGAGGTATGCTTTCTGTTGCAGAGGAATATTTACATAGTCTGAATGCTTCTACGGAACTTGTATCCTTCGGACAGGAAATTAACGATCAGACATTTGCAATTTGTAAGGCAGATATGCTGATTAAGGGTAACAATGCAGATTATATCAAGGATGGTAACACATTATCAGATGACCAGTTTGCAGGCAGTACCTTTGATTATATCCTTTCCAATCCTCCGTTTGGACGTGAGTGGAAGAATGAAAAGGCAAAAGTAGAGGAAGAGGCAAAGCTTGGCTTTGGAGGAAGATTTGGAGCAGGACTTCCGGCGGCAAGTGACGGACAGATGCTTTTTCTTATGACAGCGATATCAAAAATGAAAGATATTGATAAGGGTGGAAGCAGAATTGCAATCATTCATAATGGTTCACCACTCTTTACAGGAGATGCAGGGAGCGGACCTTCTGAAATCAGAAGATATATTCTCGAAAATGATTTACTGGAGGCAATCGTTGCTTTACCGAATGATATTTTCTATAACACAGGAATTGCAACCTATATCTGGGTATTGTCAAATAAAAAGGCAGGTACAGTCAGAGAGGGAAAAGTACAGCTTATTAATGCCAATGAGATGTATGTGAAGAGAAGAAAAGCATTGGGAAATAAGCGAAATGATATTTCTGAGGAAGATATTGCAGAGATTACAAAGATATATGGTGATTTTAAAGAGAGTGAAATCAGCCAGATTTATGATAATGAGGATTTTGGTTATACCAAGATTACAGTAGAAAGACCGCTCCGTGATGAAGAAGGCAATTTGGTATTGAAAAAGGGAAAGAAACAGCCGGATACCAGTCTTCGTGATACAGAAAATGTTCCGTTAAAAGAGGATATCAAAGAGTACTTTGAAAGAGAAGTACTTCCATTTGCACCGGATGCATGGATTGATGAGAAAAAGTCAAAGGTAGGATATGAGATTCCATTTACAAGAAATTTCTACAAGTACGAAGCTCCGAAACCATCTGCTGAAATTATGGCAGAGATTATGGATTTGGAGACAGAACTGTCCGGAAGTCTTGAGGAGGTATTTGACCTATGAGAGAGGTGAAAGATAGTGGAGTGGAATGGATTGGGGAGATACCTGCGGACTGGAATATTGGAAAAACATTATATGCATTATCTATGCCAATTACAGATGGACCACATGAAACACCAGAATTATTTGATGAGGGAATTCCTTTTGTGTCAGCAGAAGCAGTATCCTGTGGTAATGGGCATATTGATTTTGAACATATTAGAGGATTTATCTCACAGGATTTTTACGAGGAGTGTTGTAAAAAATATATTCCAGAAATGCATGATATTTATATGATTAAATCAGGTGCTACAACAGGAAAAGTGGCGATAGTTGAGACACAAAAACTATTCACAATTTGGTCACCATTAGCTGTTTTCCGTACAAATCCTAAAAAGTGTTTTTACGAATATCTTTATTATTTTATTCAATCTGATGCATATCAAAAGCAGATTGAGAATAAATGGACATATGGTACTCAACAGAATATTGGAATGAGAACGTTGGAAAAATTGATGATTTGTTTTCCAAGTATAGATCAACAAATAAATATAGCAGATTATTTGGACATCAAGTGCTCAAAGATTGATGAAATCATTGAAAAGCAGCAGGTAATTATTGAAAAGTTAAAGGAATACAAATTATCAATTATTACGGAAGCAGTAACGAAGGGATTGAATCCTGATGTTGAAATGAAGGATAGTGGAAATATAGAAATAGGAAAAATTCCTTCAATAAGTAGACCGACAAAACTAAAGTATTTGTGTAATACACAAGGAAGAATTGGATTTAAAGGATATACAACAACCGACTTGGTTGATGAAGGAGAAGGTGCATATACTTTAGGAGCATCACATTTAAATAATGGAAAGATAGATTTGACCGATCCTGTGTTTATTTCGTGGGAAAAATATTATGAATCTCCAGAAATAATGGTAAAACAAAATGATATTTTGATAGTACAACGAGGAAGTACAATAGGAAAAGTGGCAATTGTTGATAAAAATTATGGTGAAGTAACGATTAATCCCTCATTAGTTCTTATTAACAAGATTCATATTGACAGTAAATATTTATTGTATGCACTTTCGGCAAGATATATTATAAATTATATAAATTTGATTGGAACAACAACGGCAATTCCCATGATTAGCCAAAAACAGATTAATGACTTGGTTGTAATTGTACCGCCAGATTCAATTCAAATTTCGGTTGTAAAATATTTAGATGAGAAATGCGGTAAAATTGATGCAAATATTTTGAAGAAACAAAAATTAATTGACAAACTCCAAGAATATAAAAAATCCCTTATCTACGAAGTTGTCACAGGCAAAAAGGAGGTGTAGCTCATGTCTGATTTTGATGTGAAAGAGAAACGATTTGAGGAAGATATCGAAGACTATCTGATTCATCATGGAGGATATACCAAGGGTAATCCGAAGAAATTTAATCGTGAGTCAGGACTTGATGAAGACACATTTGTGGAGTTTATTAAGACAAGCCAGCCTAAAAAATGGGACAGGTATGTGAAAATCTATGCAGAGAACTCTGAGAAACAGATAGTTGAACGCTTCAAAAGAGAAGTGAAAACCACCAATCTTTTGAATGTGATGCGGCATGGATTTACGGACAGAGGCATCAAGTTTTATCCTATTTTCTGGAAGCCAGAGACTTCTTTGAATGAGACTACACAGATTCAGTATGATGCGAATATTCTTCATTGTACCAGACAACTTCATTATTCAGTACATAATGAGAACAGCATTGATATTGTCCTTTTTGTAAATGGCATTCCGGTGGTATCTATGGAGTTGAAATGTCAGTTTACAGGACAGGACACAACAAATGCGATTAATCAGTATAAGTTTGATCGTGCTGGTAAGGATGCTATTTTTGCTTTTAAAGAAAGAGTGTTGGTACATTTTGCTGTAGACCTTACCAACGTTTATATGACTACAAGGCTTGAGGGTGCACACACCTATTTTCTGCCATTTAATCAGGGCAGTAATGGTGCTGGAAAAGTAGGTGGCAAAGGTAATCCGGTAAATCCAGATGGATATGATACAGCTTATCTTTGGGAAAGAGTACTCTGCAAGGACAGTCTGATGGAAATTTTACAGAAATATATGCACTTGCAGCAGGAGTACGATAAAAATGGAAATCTTGTGAAAGAGACTATGATTTTCCCAAGGTATCATCAGCTTGATGTTGTTACAAAGCTGTTGGAAGATGTGAAAAAGAATGGTTCAGGTAAGAGTTATCTGATCCAGCATAGTGCAGGCTCAGGAAAGTCCAATTCGATTGCATGGCTGGCACACAGACTTACCGGACTCCATGATT
>ERZ773104.2109-NODE-2109-length-23487-cov-3.567557_pt1 | contig 23487 bp, 18 predicted proteins | sample MGYA00511920_ERZ773104 | MGnify/ENA primary metagenome ERZ773104 (study PRJEB29015, sample SAMEA2737857) | human gut metagenome | biome: human gut; feature: human-associated habitat; material: faeces | place: China | collected 2012 ...
TCTTAGCAACTTCTGATGACAAACGACCTAATGTATATCCTGTAGCGTCAACTACGTACCATTTTCTCTCAATTGTTGCTGGACTAGCCATAAAGCTCTTCATGGGTTGACCTCCTGTTTGTACTAAATCAATCAATGTTCCTTTATCGTAAAATACTGTTTCCGGGGCTTTGGCTACAGCATTTTCAACCGATGTCACAGTTATACATTATATTATACATGGCCGGGTGTGTCAACCGTTTTTCTTCAAAATTTCGATTAAATTTTTCCGAAAAACCTATATTTTATCGTGGTTTTGGCATGGTCCTCTTTATCGTTCCCCGATATACGATCTCAGCCACAACTGCTGCCGAAAACTCCGTGATCCAGAACGCGTTCCAGACCGCGCCGCCGCCGAACAAATGACAAAGAATAAAGGCGGACGGAAGGATGACTACGATATAGCGGAGCAGGGAGATCACAAGGGACTGGACACCCATGCCGATTCCCTCCAGGGCACCAGACGCTGTTACGGAGACCGTTGAGACGATGAATCCGGCGCTGATGATCCGGAGGGCCGCGCCGCCTGCTGCGATGGTCTCCGCGTTGTCGGTAAAGGCACCGACCAGCGTGTTGGAGATCGTAAGGCAGAGCACCGTTCCTGCTGCCATGATTACGCCGGCCATAGCTAACGTTATCTTATAGATCTTCCCGACTCTCTCACGCTCTCCGGCGCCGAAATTGTAGCCGATCACCGGGCGCATCCCCTGGATAATGCCGCTGGCTGGGAAATAGAGGAAAGTCTGCAGTTTATAGTAGATTCCCAGAATGACCACATAGCTTCTGGAATACTGCGCCAGCAGACCATTTAACACAAAGATCATGACGGAGGGCAGCGCCAGATTGAGGATCGCCGGGATCCCGATCCCGTAGAGCTTCTTCATCGTATTTCCACCTGGAACCTTATACCTTGCTTCCAGCTTTACCGGAACCGGTCCTTTAAAATAGAAGGCAAGGTAAACCATGAGCGAAATAAGCTGCCCCACACCTGTGGCAATTGCCGCGCCGGAGATTCCCATTTTCGGAAAGAATGCCAGTCCAAAGATTAAAATCGGATCCAGGATAATATTTGTGATGCAACCGCCAAGCAGGGCGATCATGGAGACCTTCATCCGCCCCACTGCCTGAAAGATCTTCTCGAAGGCTAATCCTGCCATGATGATTGGTGAAAACAGGAATGCAACGGATGCGTAACGCACACCGTACCGGACGACCTCCTGATCGCCTGTGAACATCCCAAGGAATCCTGGCATGATGACGATGCAGATCACAGAAAGGATGATCCCGTGGAGCACAGACAGGACAACACCTTGAGTCGCAGCCCGGCGCGCTTCATTCTCTTTTCCGGCACCTCTCGCTGTGGCGATCAGAGCGTTGATTCCCACGCCGAAACCGATTGCCATGGCATTGATGAAGTTCTGGATCGGAAATACCAGAGACAATGCTTCCATGGCATTCTCACTGATCCTGGCAACAAAATAACTGTCTACTATATTATAAAGAGAATTCACCAGCATAGACAGGACCATGGGCATTCCCATTCCCAGGAGAAGCGGAAAGACCGGCTTCTCCTTCATGAAAGTTTCATTCATATTTATATCCATTCCTTTCGCTCAGGCACAAAACGTTATGAAAATGTTCCCCTGAGCCTATTTTTTCTTTATAATTCTTCTTGCAGGGAACTCGGTATACTACAAATCACGGGGAGGTGAGTGGGCTGTCCGGCTTGCCGGATGACCGAATATTTATATGTGTAGTCCGCCTTTTCAAGCACAAATAAGTGTGACTAAAGAGCACGTAATCTTATCTTTATATAAACATTCATATAAAAAAGGATGTGCCTTGGCACATTCTCGCGCCTCGCGCGGTCGCTTGCGACAGTCTACATCTTCGCGCGAGTGCGCATCTTTGGCACGTCAGTGCCTTTTTATGTAACAGGGAATTCCTTGGAATTTCCTGTTACATAAAAAAACCACACAACCACCCATAAAGCTTTTAGGTGATTGTGTGGCGAAAAAAGTTCTTCTCTAAAAATCCACACGAGTTTTAACGTCTGGTAGAATAACATAGATTTCGGATTCTGTCAACTATCCGGAGCCCGAAGACTCGGTGACCCGAACCTCTCACTCTCAAGGGCCCGAACATCTCACTTCCGCATCTGTCCGGCAAAATCTGCCATGTCCGATGCTGGCAGCTGATCACGCATCTGCGATGCCGCGATTCCTTCTGTTTCACAGCGATTTCGTATCTTGTTTCTTTTTCTCCAGATAGTCATTCAACTCCGCGTTCTTCACATTCGTGATAAACATATGACCCGGAGCATGGGTGATGACGATCGGCGGCTTCGCCCGCTCAACGGCGGCCTGTGGGGTCACGCCGCAGGCCCAGAATACCGGGATCTCGCCCTCGCGGATCTCCACTGGATCTCCATAGTCCGGATGGTCGATATCCTTGATGCCGATCTTTTCCGGATCGCCCATGTGGACAGGACCACCGTGAACATTCGGGAACTTCTCCGTGATCTCCGCCGCTTTCTTTGCATTCTCCGGCGTCATCGGGCGCATGCTGCATACAAGCGGACCTTCAAACACACCGGCTTTCTCGCATTCGATGTTCGTCTTGTACATCGGCACGTTTCTTCCCATGGAGATATGACGCACATCAATTCCTGCCTGTAAGAGCGCCTCCTCGAAGGAAAAGCTGCAGCCGATAAGAAAACCAACGAAATCATCCTGCCAGTATTCGGAAGCATCTGTCACTTCATCGACCTTCACGCCGTTTTTATAGATAAAGTACCGCGGAATATCGGTGACGATATTCGCTCCCTCGCCCATATCATGGACCAGCGGGGAGCCGTCCATGATCTCGAGGATCGGACACGGTTTCGGATTACGCTCCGCGAACTTTTTAAAATCCTCCGCATATTTTTTCGGCAGGATCACAAGGTTTGCCTGTGCGTATCCCCCGCACATTCCGGCCGTCGGTTCTGTGATCTCGCCGTCACGGATCTTTTTCCAGATCTCTTCCGGTCTTGTCGTTCTGTAATCTCCCATTTTACGTTACCCCTTTCTCCTATGCCGTTCTTTTCGTTTCCGGCATCTTAAGTTTCCTGTTTCCCACGACCCATTCTGCTGAAACGCTTCACCGATCAGGTCATTTTCCGGTCTGCATCCCCATATTTTTTACCGGAATCTCACAACCTCTTTTTCAAGCTCCACAAGAAACTCTTTTCCATTTACGGAGATCTTATAGGTTCCCGCCTTTACCCATGCGGTCTTGTTCGCCTCGGATGCCGCTGCGATCGCCACCGCCTGCTCATCATCCGCCGGTTCCACCGGGGTATTCAGTCTCTTAGCAAACGCGTCAAACTCTTCTTTTTCCTTACAATAGAGAGCCTGCGCCTCATCCACCGTGACTTTCTCAAAATGGATCTTCATTCCCGGCATACACTGGGCAAGCACCGGAAGGTCCACAGAGATCACATTGGCGATCTTTGTGTAGCCGCCTGTGGTCTGATGGTCCGCCATCATGACGATAGGATTTCCGTGGGACGGAACCTGGACAGCGCCGAAGCTGATGCCGTCGGTGATGATGTCGCCGCCGTTTTTATGCTCGATCACATCGCCTTCCATGCGGCAGCCCATGCGGTCATACTCGTTGGAGATCGTGTAAGTGCTGTTTAAGAAGGTGTTGATTCCCTTATCTGTAAAACAGTCGTCCTGCGGGCCCATAACGACTCTGAGTGTCCATTCCTTTGCACCATAAGACGGAAGTCCGTATACACGCTCGGCCATATGCGGGAGCCAGGATGCAGGAGCGCGGAAAGCGATCTCATCGCCGGTTCCTAATTTTCTTCCCTCGTATCCGCCGACTTTTGATTTCAGGTTCGTGGATCTGCTTCCCATAACGACCGGGATATCAAGTCCGCCCGCAAAAGCGATATACGCACGGCTTCCGCCGTACATGCCCATGAAGCTCAACGTCTGGCCCGCTTTTACCAGGACCGCACGGTATCTCTCCACCGGTTTTCCGTCGATCTTTGCCCCGAGGTCGCCGCCTGTCACCGCGATGATCTCATCTTCTGTAAATTTCATCGTCGGGCCCATCATCGTGATCTCGATGACCGCCTCGTTCGTATCATTTCCAACAAGGATATTGGCGAGTGACGCTGCCCTGGTATCCATGACACCAGATACGGACATTCCAGTCTCCTGATATCCGTAACGTCCCATATCCTGAATCGTTGTCAGGAATCCGCCGTTTATGATCTGAATGCCCATCACTCCGCCTCCTTATCATATACTACATACTGATATGTATCGTTCTCCACCTGTTTTTCGATGGCTTTGTACTCTTCTTCCGTCACCGGGCGGAATTTGATATACTGTCCGGACTCCAGGAGTACCGGTTTTTCCCGCTCGGAATCATACAGCTTTAACGGAGTTCTTCCGATGAGCTGCCAGCCTCCCGGGGATGCCACCGGATAGATTCCAGTCTGCTCTCCGGCGATTCCCACGGAGCCGCCCTCGATCTTTACGCGCGGACTCTTCAAACGCGGAGTCGCGATACGCTTGTCCATGCCGCCGAGGTACGGGAATCCCGCGATAAATCCCAGCATGTAGATCAGGTACTCTTCGGAGGAGTGGATCTTTACGACTTCCTCTTCCGTAAGTCCGTTATGCTCTGCCACATTCGCAAGATCCGGTCCCATTTCTCCGCCATAAAGCACCGGAATCTCGATCACCGTTGGCGGCGGGATCTGGATGCTGCCCATGGAGGACAGAACCTGCTCAAATTTTTCTGTCAGTGCTGAGAACCGGATCACTTCCGGCTTGTATACAACAAGAAGGGAACGGTAGGTCGGTACGGTCTCGACGATTCCCTCAATCTGTTCTTTCTCTAACGCGATCTTGAATGCGCGGATCTTCCGGTTGATCTCCGGACTGATCTCATTTCCAAATTCCACGGTGACTGCACAGTCACCGGAAACCAGATATCTTACATTTCCCACAGCGAGTCTCCTCTCTATACATTTGCGGCTGTTTGACATTTGTAAGATGTCAAACAGCTGCACTCTTTTTCCTATAAACTTAAATTTTTGATCTCGACGCCTTCCGCGATCAGTGTCTCACGGATATTCTTTACGAACTCCAATGCCTTTGGGTTATCTCCGTGAACGCAGATAGAGTCTGCCTTGATCGCGATATCGTTTCCGTTGATGGACTCGACTTTTCCTTCTTTTACCATACGGATCACACGTTTGATCGCGAGGTCTTTGTCCTTGATCACTGCACCCGGAAGCTTTCTTGATACGAGAGTTCCGTCATCGTTGTAAGCGCGGTCAGCGAAGACCTCACTTGCAGCGCGGAGACCGACTTTTTCTGCTGCCGTGATCATCTTAGAACCTGCAAGTCCCATGAAGATGATGTCCTTATCTACCTCATAAACTGCCTCACACATCGCGATAGCTAACTTCTCGTCAACAGCTGCCATATTGTAAAGAGCGCCGTGCGGTTTTACATGCTGGATCTTTACGCCGTGGGCGGTACAGAACGCCATGAGAGCGCCCAGCTGGTAGCGAACATAAGCTTTCGCTTCATCCGGCGTCACTGCCATATTGCGGCGTCCGAATCCCACAAGGTCCGGGAAGCCCGGGTGCGCGCCGACGGCTGTTCCGAACTCTTTCGCCAGAGCAACGGTCTTTTCCATCACCATCGCGTCACCTGCGTGCCAGCCACATGCCACGTTTGCGGAGGAGACGTACTTTAAGATCTCCTCATCCATTCCGATCGTATAATTTCCAAAGCTTTCTCCAAGGTCACTGTTTAAATCTACACGGTACATAATATTTCCTCCTTGCTTTCGCTGCCGGTATTTTTCAATCTTCTACCTACTATTTTAAACGACTTGCATCACAATCTCAATACATAATTAACCTTAGCCGAACATCTTTAAGATTCCCGGAAGAGCTTTGATTCCGGAGAATCCTGTGAGCAGTACCACGCATACACCTAAAACGATGAGGATCGTCGGATGCTTGTAATCCTCGCCGACGATCTTCTTGTTTCTGCTCGCGAGAAGGATCGTTAAGAGGGTCAGCGGAAGGATCAGTCCGTTCAACGCGCCCGCAAGTACGAGAAGTGCTGCCGGCTTTCCGAGGATCGCCATGATCAGTGTGGAGGCTGTGATAAATCCGATCACGAACCACTTTTCATTCTTCATGATAAACGGATGAAGAGTCTTTAAGAAGGAAACGGATGTATAAGCAGCGCCGATGACGGATGTGGTAGCGGCGAAGAAAAGGACAAGACCAAAGATCTTATATCCAATCACGCCCGCTCCGAGACGGAACGCGTCTGCTGCTGGGTTTGAAGCGTCAAGTGTCACATCTGGATTTGCTGTCACGACACCGAGAACCGCAAGGAACAGCAGGATCCTCATGATTCCAGAAACGCTGACACCCATTAAAACAGACTGGCGTACATGCGGAAGATCTTTCTTTCCGGAATATCCGGCGTCAAGAAGACGGTGCGCACCGGAGAATGTGATATATCCGCCGCAGCTTCCTCCAAGAAGCGTGATGAGCGGAAGGACAAGAGCACCCACATCGCCCGGATGGAAAATACTGCTCACAGCGTCCCCTACCGGAGGTTTGGATTTGATTGCCACATAGAGAACAACGATGATCATGATGCTTCCAAGATATTTTGTCAGCTTATCCATGCTGGTCTTCGCGTCCTTGGAGAGGAAGATCAGGATTCCGATGATTCCCGCGATAAAGGTTCCAACCGTCGTCGGAATTCCGAACAATACGTTAAGTCCCAGGGCGCCGCCTCCGACATTTCCGATGTTGAATGCCAGACCGCCAAGCGCAACCATGAATGCGATAAAATACCCGAGTCCCGGAAGGACTTTATTTGCAATATCCTGTCCGCGCATGCCGGACACACCGATCACCGACCAGATATTTAACTGTGTCGTCACATCCAACAGGATCGTACAGACGATCACAAGCGCGAAAACGCTTTTATACTGAGCCGTAAATGTGGAAGTCTGTGTCAGGAATCCCGGTCCGATCGCGGATGTCGCCATCAGGAACGCAGCTCCCATCAAGGTCGTCATGTTGCTGTGTTTTTTCTTTTCCCCCATAAATGAGTACCCCTTTCGTATCTTTTCTACAACTGATGCCTTGATTTTATCTGACTTTTTAGCGATATTCAACTATATTTTTCAGTTTCGAAAAATCTTTTTGAAATTTTCAAAAAAATCGTGCGAATCCGCTCAGTTTTAGCGAGCGATTTCGCACGATGTGAATTTTTGCACGTTTTCAATTGTTCAGCAGGTCTGCCACCTTGCCGTGCGGGCCGTAAGATTTCAGTCTTCCTTATCAAGTCTTCTCTTCATGGAGAATCTCGTGATCCCCAAAAGGGCCGCCGCTTTTGTCACGTTGTTTCCGCAGAGCTTCAGGGCCTGGTCCATGTAGATCTGTTCCAGCATGGAGACCTCCTGATCGAGACTGATCGGTCCTTTCCGAAGATCCTTTAACGCAAACGGCTCTCCTGTCCGGGTATCATCTTTCCAGTCTACCCGCTTTAATTCCACATGTTTTTCAAGCACGTCCCCCTGACAGAATAAGAAGCAGCGCTCGAAAATATTTTTCAGTTCCCGAACATTCCCTTTCCAGTCATACAAAAGCAGCTCCCGCATAAAATCAGGATCCACATGGGTGATATTCTTTCCAAACATGCCGTTATAATATTTCAGGTAATAATCGCAGAGCGCCGGAATGTCCTCTCTCCGGTCCCGTAACGGCGGGATCACAAGTTCCATGACATTGATCCGGTAGAAAAGATCTTCCCGGAATTCCCCCTGCTTTACGGCATGTTCCAGATTCCGGTTTGTCGCCGCGATCACCCGGGCATCCACTTCGATGTCCTCCAGACCACCCACACGCTTGAACTTCTTATGATCCAGGAATGTGAGGATCTTTGTCTGCATGGAGAGGGGAAGTTCCCCGATCTCATCCAAGAACACGGTTCCGCCTGCTGCCAGCTCGATCAGACCTTTCTTCGTCTTCATCGCGCCCGCAAAGGCCCCCCGCTCATAGCCAAAGAGCTCGCTCTCCATCAGATGTTCCGGAATTGCGCCGCAGTTGATGCGGACCATCAGGTGGTCCCGCCGGTCGCTGCAGGCATGGATCAGGGACGCTGCAACCTCTTTTCCGGTTCCGGTCTCGCCCCGGATCAGAACATTCACTGAGGAATTCTTTCCGAGAAGTTCGATGTGGCGCCGGATCCGCATCGCGGCGTCGCTGACTCCGATAAATTCCTGCGTTTTTCCCTTTAGGAACTCCAGGGATTCCCGGTCCTGCATCTGGCCAATGCAGCGGCTGGCGATCCGGTCGATCTCGTCAATGTCAAAGGGCTTTAAAATATAGTCGTAAGCGCCGCGCTTCGTCGCCTCCACCGCCTGGGCGACAGAGCCGTACGCCGTCATCAGGATCACCTGGACCTCCTCATCGGCGGAACGGAACGTGGATATCTCGTCGATCCCGAGGCTGTCCTGCAGGCGGTTATCCAGAAGGATCACCTGCGGGTGGAACGTTTTCATCTTCTCGAGAGCGTCCTTCACCGTTTCCGCCGACTGGGTCTCGTATCCCCGGTCCTTCAGGCCTTCCTCCAGCGTAAACCGGATCAGAAATTCGTCATCAACGATCAGTACCTTTTTCATGTTCATCCCTGCTTTCAAAAATCAGGCGCACCGTTGTTCCGCAGCCCGGAGCGCTTTCCATTTCCATTTTGCCGTGGTTCTGCTCGATCAGCCGGTTTACGATCGCCAGACCGAGCCCGACGCCGTTAATGCTCTTCGTGTAGAACGGTTCTCTTGCACGTTTCAGTTCCTCTTCATTCATTCCTTTTCCATTGTCGGAGACGCAGAATGTAGTCATACCTCCGTCGGAAGACACTGAGAGACAGATCTTCCCCGTTCCGTCCCGGCTGACCGCCCGCATGCTGTTTGTCAGAAGATTGTACAGCATCTGGCGCATTTCATTCTCATCGGCAAACACCTCACATGCCGCGCAGTCTGTCTCGAACGTGACATTCTGCTGTTCGCACTCCTTCGCGTAGATGGATGCCACCTCCCGCAGCAGCACATCCGCCGGAAAGACATGTCTGTTGTTGTCCTTCTTCACCGACAGTGTAAACAGGTCATTGATCAGCCCGGTCACCCGGTCGATCTCATGGAGCATGCTGTCGCAGAGAAGCTTTTCATTCTCCTTCACCGCCCGTCCGCCCAGGACCTGGATCCCGGAACGGATCCCGGCCAGCGGATTTTTGATCTCGTGGGCCAGCGCCGATGACATCCGGCTCGTATACTCCATTTTTGTGTAATTATCAAGGTTTTTCAGAAGATTCTCAAAAGTTCTCGCCAGCTGGCCGATCTCGTCCTTTCTCGCTGTCTCCGGAAAGCTGTACTCCCGGAACCCGTCCTTGTTCTCATCGAGCTTTTTACACGCCGCGCCCATGCTGCGGATCGGTTTTGTGAGACTCCAGGCGAGGAACACGCTGACCTGGACGATGATCAGGAGACTGGCCACAGCGCCCACAATGACGTAATTCTGTTCTTCCAGGATCGCGTTCTCGAATGACTTTTTATCCATCCAGTATTCCAGACGCCACCCCAGGGAATTTCCACTGTCCGCGTACAGGAGTTCCATGTTCCCGTCCGGGATCTCCTCGTCCCCTGTGATGACCGTACCGTCGGCAGCCAGGATCCGCACCGCCGGATCATGATAGAACTTATACTTCTGCCGGATCTCATCCTCACTCAGTTTTCCCTGCAGATAGTAAATATCCGCCTCCATGCCGCGGATCGTGGTCCTCGCGTACTCTTTTCTGTCCTTAAGCTTTTCTGTATATCCATTATACACCGAAATAGCACAGAATGCACAGACCACCAGAATTCCCACCGTGACGAACGGCAGCATGATCTCATGCTCGATCCTGCAGAACCATGATCGAAACAGCTGTTTTTTCTTTCCGCTCATTCTTCTGCCCCTCTTTTCTTCTCAAACATCGGGATCACAACATAGACCGCCGCTGCGCACAGTGTTGCCGGAAATGCCCAGTATATCCGGAGATCCATTTTCCAGAACAGGACAGAGCAGATAAGTCCCGTAAAGAACGCTCCCACCGCCCCGGCTTTCGTTCTCCGTTTCCAGTACAGTCCCCCGTAGATCAGAGGGGCAAGCGCCGCCGAGAATAATCCCCAGATGTCCGCTCCGAAGGACAGCATGTCCTCCGGCGGATTTACGGATAAGATCAGTGCAGCCGTGCCTCCCATGAAGATACATACCCGCGCCAGGGTGAGAATCTGCTCCTCCGACATCTTCTTTTTTGTGAGCTGGGCAGCCACATCGTAGGACAGCATGCAGCCGATCAGGTGAAGCTGGGAGTTCGCCGTTGAGACACAGGCGCCGATCACGCTGATCAGGAAGAAACCGCTGAACGGTGTGTTCATGAGATTGACCACTGCATAGATAAATACGTCATCCGCGGAGCAGTAATTTTTCAGCTGCGGAAAGAGGATCCGCAGTCCAAGACCGATCTGGGTCAGTGCAAAGTACAGCACGCACAGGAATATCAGTGCATGCAGGATCATATGTTTTGCGGTTTTTTTATCCTTCGCCGCCAGGATCCTGACCATATACTGGGGATTCGACGCCAGTCCCATTCCCCAGCCGAAGAACATGGAGATATATACGAAGATTCCAATCTCCGCTGTCTGATTTTCAAAAACGCCCTTGCTCTTTATGAGTTCATGCACAGTCTGATCCGTCAAAAACCAGTGTCCCGGAACGTTTTTTACGATAACCAGATACAGAACCCCGATGCTCACAGAGAGCATGATCAGATTCAGGCAGTCCGACTTCGTGACGGAGTTAAAGCCGCCGAAGCTCGAATAGAGGATAAAGAGATAAACAAGAAAGACAGCCACCTTGTAATTGATATTCAGCAGGCTGGATACCGCGATGCCAAATCCCTTGATCTGGATCATCAGATAGAAAATATAGCCGCAGATCATAAAAATAGCCGATACTGTCTGCAGAAATTTTGAATGATGCTTTTTTCCGATCAGCTGTGGGATCGACAGGACATCATTCTCGTAAAGCCGGTCCGTCATCAGATACAGGAGACCTGCGCCGATAAACCACGGGATGACCGACGACGCGATGACGGAGAGTCCACTGTGATACACGTTTCCCGTAAATCCCAGAATCGTCGCCGCGGAGACCCAGGTTCCGACAAATGTGAAAAACAGGCGTTTTTCGTCATTCTTTCTCTCACCGACGAAAAACTTGGAGAGAGAATCACTTTCCGAAAAAGAGAGCTTTCCGATGATCAGGAACACAACGGAATAGATCACAAAATAGATCAGCTGGATCAGTACCCGGTTCATAGCGTCCTCCCCGTATACTCCGTTCCGTAGCTGCCGTCATCCAGCCTGCGGAGTCGGTAATACCCATAGCTTTCCGTCTCAGACACCTCATACCCATCCGGTACCGTCACAAACACTTCCTTCGCCCCATTCCGGTATGCCTGGTGCACCATACGGCGGATCAGTCGGGGGAGTTCCTCCGGTTCGGAGAACCTGATCCGGACGCAGGAGATTCCGTCGGATTCCAGTTTACTCTGGTCCAGAACAGCGTCCCAATGTTCATTTCTCCCAATGATCTCCTTTGGGATCTCCCTCTCATACTCGATTCCCACAAGTGTCAGCCCCTTCGCCGGAGCAGTCTGTCCCGCCTCTTTGCGGTTTCTTGCCTCCAGTACCTCTTTCACATGTTCCGGCTCCCACTCACCGGTTCCGACTTTTAACAGGGTTCCCGCGATGATCCGCACCATGTTGTAGAGGAATCCGCTGCCGCAAAGGCGGATCGTTACGATGTCCTCATCATTCTTTTTCACCTCGGCCCCGTAGATCGTCCGGACCGTCTCCTCCGCCTGGTGGTTTGCGGCGCAGAAGCTGATGAAATCATGTTCCCCGATGAGATATTTTGCCGCCTCATTCATCTTTTCCACGTTTAACGGGTAATAGCAGAAATGGGCGTAGAGGCGTCTTGTCGGGATCTCGATCTTACAGTTTAAGATCTGGTATTCGTAGGTCTTTACGCAGTTCTGCTTTCTCGGATGCCAGTCCAGGGGAACTTCCTCGGATTCCACCACACGGATATCCTCCGGAAGTCCGCGGTTTACCGCGTAACAGAATTTATCTCCCGGGATCCGGCTCTCCGTGTCAAAGACCGCCACATTTCCGCGCGCATGGACGCCGGAGTCCGTCCGGCTTGCCCCAATGACGCAGACAGGCTCTTTCAGAAGATCCGAAAGAGCCTTATTTAACATCTTCTCTATGGTAACGCCGTTGGGCTGGAGCTGCCAGCCCTTGTATGCGGTGCCGTCGTAGGCCACCGTCAGTTTGATTCGTCTCATAGCTTTATTGTTTTCCTTCTGCTGTCCGGAAAATCCGGGCAATTCTATTTCTCTGAATATCAAGTTCCCGATTTCGACCATTTTCCACGCGGTGCTGTTCCCCGTCATATCCGGGCTTTAGCGCTGCTTTTCATCGAAACCGGAGTTAATCATCTTCTACAGCAAAACCTTCAGCACGATCGCCGCCGCAAAATACACCAGATACGCCCCATAAACCATACGGTCCCTCTTCGCGTACTTAAGCGGTTTCATCTTTGTTCTGCCCTCGCCGCCGCGGTAACATCTCGCCTCCATGGCCATCGCGAGGTCCGTGGCACGGCGGAATGCGGATACGAAAAGCGGTACAAGAAGCGGTACCATGGATTTCGCCTTCTGGATCAGGTTTCCGCTCTCGAAATCAGCGCCTCTTGCCATCTGCGCTTTCATGATCTTATCCGTTTCCTCAATTAAGATCGGGATAAACCGGAGCGCGATGGACATCATCATGGACACCTCATGGACCGGAACACCGACCTTCTTTAAAAAGCCAAGGCTCTTTTCCAGACCGTCTGTCAGCTGGTTCGGTGTCGTTGTGAGCGTCAGAATCGTGGATCCCATAACGAGGTAAACAAGACGGATCGCCATAAATGCCGCAAACCGGAGACCTTCCCAGGTCATCTGCAGGAAACCGATCTTAAAGATCGGGGTACCCGGCGTCAGGAACAGGTTAAAGCTGACACTGAGGAGAAGCAGGAACATGATGGATTTTAAGCCGCGCACCATGAATTTTACCGGGACATTGGAGAGCTTGATGGCAGTGATCAGAAAGATCGTCGCCGCAACGTATGCCCAAAGGTTGTCCGCGATAAATAAGGTTACGATGTATACAAGAGTTCCAAATAATTTTGTTCTCGGATCCAGCCTGTGAAGCAGGGAATCAACCGGGTAGTACTGTCCAAGTGTGATATCTCTTAACATGTCTTTTCCTCCCCGGCTGTCTTTTCTGTGATGTCCGCATTCCCAGAGGCTGTTCCGGCGGCGTTCCCATGACCTGCGTTCTCGGAATCTGCTCCAGCTGTGCTTACCTGAGCTGCATTTCCGGAACTTTTTCCATTCTTTTCGCGCCAGATCTTAAGGATCGCATTCTTCGCCTCTTCCACCGTCGTGATATCCGGATCCAGCGGGATCCCCTTGTCGATCAGCTTGTGTACCACATAGGTGATCTGCGGCGCCGCAAGGCCGATGGCTTCCAGCTCTTTATAATGGCGGAATACCTCCTTCGGAGTTCCGTCGAAGACCTTCTCGCCGTGGTTCATGACCACAAGACGGGACACATATCGCGCCACATCCTCCATGCTGTGGGAGACGAGAATGATCGTCAGCCCCTGCTCGTTATGGAGCTTTTGTACGAGTCCTAAAATGTCGTCGCGTCCTTTCGGGTCGAGACCGGCTGTCGGCTCATCTAAGATCAGGACCTCCGGCTTCATTGCGAGAACACCCGCGATAGCCACTCGACGCTTCTGTCCGCCGGAGAGGTCGAAGGGGGACTGCTTATAAAAGCTCTCATCGAGTCCCACCATGTCAAGCGCCTCTTTCGCGCGCTTCTCGATCTCCTCCTTCGGGAGTCCCAGATTCTTCGGTCCAAAGCAGACATCTGAGAATACATCCACCTCAAACAGCTGATGCTCCGGATACTGGAAAACAAGCCCCACATGGCTGCGGAGCTCTTTCATGGAATATCCCTCTTTATAAATACTTTCTCCGTTATAAAGGATATCTCCGCTCGTTGCCTTTAAAAGTCCGTTTAAATGCTGGGTCAGGGTTGATTTTCCGGATCCGGTATGACCGATGAGGCCGATAAACTCGCCATCATGGATCGTAAGATTTACATCCTTTAAGGCATACTGCTCAAAGATCGTTCCCTGCCCGTATATATGATTCAAGTGTTTAATTTCGATTGCCATATTTCCACCATTTCTCCACTATTTTAAGAGCGGAACAAGTTCATCCACAAGCTCGTCGATGGAAAGAATTCCATAAGGAAGATCCATTCCGGCCTCCTTTAATTCATCTGCCAGTTCCGTTACCTGCGGCACATCGAGGCTGTATTTTTTCAGTTCCTTGACTCTGGAAAAGACCTCTTTCGGGGTTCCGTCCATCACGACATGTCCACCGTCAATAACGACCACGCGGTCTGCGTCAATGACCTCTTCCATATAGTGGGTGATCAGAACTACCGTGATCCCTTCCTGACGGTTCAGTTCATGAACCGTTTTAATGACCTCGCGGCGTCCGTTCGGGTCTAACATCGCTGTCGGCTCGTCCAGAACGATACACCGGGGCTTCATCGCCATAACGCCTGCGATGGCCACGCGCTGTTTCTGTCCGCCGGAAAGCTTATTCGGAGACTGAAGTCTGTACGCTGTCATACCCACCGCCTCAAGGCTCTTGTCGACCCGCGCCCAGATTTCCTCCGTCGGAACTCCCATGTTCTCCGGTCCGAATCCAACGTCCTCTTCCACCACGTTTCCGATGATCTGGTTATCCGGGTTCTGGAATACCATTCCCGCCGTCTTTCGTACATCCCAGAGATGCTCCTCGTCGTCCGTCCTCATTTTAGAAATATAGACGGTTCCATCCGTTGGAAGCAGGATTCCGTTCATCAGCTTCGCGAATGTGGATTTTCCGGATCCGTTGTGTCCTAAAATCGCTACGAAATCGCCTTCCTTGATGTCCAGAGAGACGCCCTTTAACGCATGGCTGACCTCATCCTTGTCTTCCTCTTCATCGTGCCTGATATAGTCAAAGATCAGGTTCACTGCTTTAATGATTCCCATAGAAATCCTTTCTCGTTTTTCATAAACTTCAAGTGACTGCGGCGCCGCATACACCTTCAGGCTGCCGCGACAAATGTTTACACGTTTCTAAATTTTAGTTGATATCTCATAGTAAGTCAAGTGTTTTCGCATGGTTCCAGGAGCTTACCTTTTCAGATATGTGAAAACGGCATGCCACAGGATTTCTCCCATGACATGCCGCCCATCATTCCTTTCTAACTTACCCAGAGCCCCGATGCATCCAACGTATATCCGTCGATCACAGTGGACGCTGCCATCGCTCCGTTCGCGTTCAGGTAATACCACTGTCCCGGTGCAGTCTGACGCCAGCCTGTTGCCATCGCTCCATCGGCATCCATGTAGTACCAGACACCGCCGATCTGCTTCCAGCCAATTACCATCTTTCCGTCATTTCCAAGGTAATACCATTTATTATTTACCATTCTCCAGCCTGTCACCATATATCCGTTTTCATCGAAATAATACCAGGTTCCGAGGATCCGGTACCACTGGGAGGTCACGATCTGACCATTCTCGTCCACATATTTCTTTCCATCCGCGTAATTCTTCCAGCTGCCCTCCGTGTCACCCAGGTCATCCAGGTAGCGGTCGGAGGAGACGATATACTCGCTGCTCTTGCGGTACTTCGCATCGTTCGTTGTCTTTCCCACCGCGCGGATCTCGTAATAGTAGTTTCCCTCTCTTCCCATATACTCGGAGAGGTCCTTGCTGGTTCCCGTCGCATCGATAGTCCGGAGATAATAGTCATCCCGGTACAGGCGGATCTGATATCCCGTCGCGTAATCGACTTTCTTCCAGACCGCTTTCATATGATTCGAAGCGCTCCATCCGGCTTCATCCGGAGTTTCCAGCCAGACTACCGGGTAGTAAGTGACTGTGACCTTCAGGTCATCATCCACTTTCACTGCCTTACTCAACGTCGCACCGGAGATCTGGCAGGACTTTGAACCGTAGCTGGAGGAGAACTCTCTTCCGCTGGAGGAAAGAATCAGCGTTGCCGTCACTTTCGTTCCAGGATTCCATTTTTCTACATCCTTGCTCCACTCCACGGATGTGATCTCGATCCCGTAGCTGCCGCAGCTGATCTCCGGCTCCTCGATCACGCCGGGATCTTCATACTTGTCTTTAAAGGTGATCCTTATAGAATTCACCGTCGGCGCAGCCAGTGCAGGAAGAACCATCCATATCGTCATCGCCATCAGAATTCCTGCTGCCGCAAGCCATTTTCCAAAAGTTTTCTGTCTCATAAGGTGCTCCTTTCCTGTATTTTCAGTCTGCTGGAAAATATTCCGACGATTTTCACCGCATAACCGCATGCCCTGCAGGTTCAGATCTTTACTGCGGTTTTCTCCAGATACCGTCCTGATCTACATAGAAGGTATCGATCACTTCATTGACCGCCTTATGTCCATCCGGATACAGGTAGTAGATCTGTCCGTCGATGTTCTGCCATCCTGTGAGCATTCCGCCGTCGCCGCCGAGGTAATAAGCCTTATCACCCAGCGTGATCCAGCCGGTCACCATAGCTCCGCTCTCGGAGAGATAATACCAGGTATTGTTGTAGAGAAGCCAGCCCGTCTGCATCTTTCCGTCACCGTTCATGTAGTAATAAACGCCGTTCTTCATCTGCCAGCCGGTGAGCATCATTCCGTTTGCGTCAAATAAGTACCAGATATTTCCGATAAATCCCCAGCCGTTCTTTAAATAAGTTCCGTCCGGGTAACGATAATACCAGCGGTTTCCGTCGAGGATCCAGCCGACCTCATTCACATTTGACGGGGCCTGCTGGGAATTTCCGGAATTATTTGTGCTGCTGTTGTTGCCGCTTGACGGCTTTTTCTTTGCCGCTCTCGCCGCGTCATTCTCATCGATATAGACCTCATCGGATATGGTCCAGTCGCTCTTTGACGCGTACTTGGATACCTCATCGTTTGACGGGAGCGCGCGCACCTTAAAGGTGTAGGTTCCCTTGGAGCTCATATACGGAAAGAGATCACAGCTGCTGGTGTGGATCTCGCCGCTCTTGTAGACGTTCTTGCTGCCGCGGTAGAGGTACACCTCGTAGGACGCGTCCTCAACGGCCTCCCACTTCGCGAGTCCGAGATCGGAGCTTCCGGACTTTGTGGTCTGCCAGTATGCCTCGCCCGGCGCGTCAAGATCGCCCTTTGCCGGTTTTGTCTTTACGGTAACCACCAGACGGTCGGAAGATGTTCTCGAAGCGCTGACAAAAGTTCCGTTCTTTACCTTTACCTTTGAGGAAGTGTAGGAGCTGCTGCTGAACCTATAGTCATTTAAAGTCTTTAAAGTAACTTTCATGGTGTAGGTTCCGCCGATCTTCACGTCGTTCTTTGTGGAAGACCACTTTGCGGATACGATATCATATTTATCGTTGTTCGGGATTGATACCTCGCAGTTATCAGAATTGTATCCCACATCGAGATCCGGCAGGGATTCCCCCACCGTCGGTGTCACATCCAGCGTGATGCTGACACTATTCACATAACTGGTCGCCGCAAACGCTGTCTGCGCCCCGGATACCGCAAACACGACCGCCATGACCCATGCGGCCATCCATGTACTTATTTTTTTCCATTTTCTTTCTGCCATAGGATTGCCTCCCCTCAAGTATCTTTCTTTAACTATATTATAAGGTTGGACAATATCTCCCGTCAACTTACGATATTCTGTCTTTTAGCGGCAAATCCGTGGCAGTTTGAGGCTTAGAATCTGCATTTTCCTATTATTCTTCCATTTTCCATATTTACCGTTGATCCTGTCATTTTCTGTGTAGTTTTAGTCTGTCCTCAGTGCGTCGATCGGATTCAGCTTCGCCGCCCGGCTCGCCGGCATGTAACCAAAGATCAGTCCGATGGCAACAGAAACGCTAAACGAGATCACAACTGCTGTCATGGTTGGCGGCGCGTCGATTCCCATGATGGCACCGATTCCCGTACTTGCTAAGGCTCCGATCATGATTCCGATGATTCCGCCGATGGAGCTTGTGACCAGCGCCTCAATGACGAACTGCTGCATGATCACGCTTTTCTTTGCGCCGAGGGCCTTTCTGATACCGATCTCCCTGGTTCTCTCTGTCACGGACACCAGCATGATGTTCATGACACCGACGCCTGCAACTAACAAGGAGATACCCGCGATACCGCCCAGCATCATGCTCATCATGGCAATCTGCTCATTTAAGGAATCGAGAAGGGAGCTCATTGCTGTCACCGTGTAGAGGTTTTCGCTCTTCATCTTTTCATAGAGAAAATTTTTAAGTTCTGTCGTACATGTTTCCGTGTCGTTGATGTCCCGCGATGTGAAGATATAGTTGTTGATCACAGCATTTCTCGCCATCTTCACAGCTCTGGAATACGGGATCCACACAAAGTCATCCATACATCCGTCATCAAACTCAGAGCTGCTCTCCGTCTGACGTTCCACAACGCCTACGATGGTGTAGCTGTCACCGTTTAACTTGACCATCTCGCCCACGGCGTTCTGGGAGCCGCCGTAGAGCTCCTCCGCCACGTAGGCGCCGATGACCGCGACTTTTCGTCTCGCCTCCATGTCGGAGTACTGGAGATTTCTGCCATACTCGATATCGTAGTCCTTGATTGCGAGATAATCCTCACTGTAGCCGCCGACACTGGTGGAATCCATGGTGTCAGAGTCATGTTTTACCGTGACGCTGACGGACACGTTCGGGGACATGTTCTCGTAGAGGTCTGAATGTTCCTCGTAGAACTTATAAAATTCGTTCACATCAATACTTCTGGATGCCACCGCCTTGTACTGGACCGTGATCTGATTGACGCCCATGGAAGAAAAGCTCTCCACCATGTAGGACATATAGCCGTTGACGATGCTGACCAGGATGATCACCGACGCGACTCCAATGATGATGCCGAGCATCGTCAGAAAGGACCTCAATTTGTTGCCCCAGATACTTTTTAACGCCATTTTAAATGATTGCAGCATACTCTTTCACATCCCCGTCGAAATTGATCTTTCCGTCATGGATCCGCACCACCCGCTTCGCCTCCAGGGCAATGAAGCTGTCGTGGGTGATCATGACGATCGTGTTTCCTTCTTCATTGAGTTTCTTTAAAAAATCAAGCACCTCCCGGCCTGTCCTGGAGTCCAGGGCACCCGTGGGCTCATCCGCCAGGATTAAGGACGGATCTCCTGCGAGAGCCCGCGCGATGGAGACTCGCTGCTGCTGGCCGCCGGAGAGCTGGTTCGGAAGATTCTTCCATTTTTCGTCGAGACCGACCTTTTTTAAGGAATTCATGGCCCGCTCCCGCCGTTCTTTCTTGTCGTAACCGGCGTAAAGGAGCGGGAGTTCCACGTTCTCTAAGAGATTTAACTTTGGAAGCAGGTTATACTGCTGGAAGATAAAGCCGATCATGCGGTTTCTGATCTCCGCCAGCTCGTTGTCGGACATATCCGCCACGTCCTCGCCGCCGAGGAAATATTCGCCCTCCGTCGGGACATCCAGGGCTCCGATGATGTTCATCAGGGTTGATTTTCCGCTTCCAGATTTGCCGACGATGGCGACGAACTCGCCTTTGTTGATGGAAAGGCTGATGCCGTCGTTGGCGTGGACTTCCTCGTCGCCCATGTAGTAGATCTTGTAGATATTGCGCAGCTCTATCAGAGGTTCCTGCTTTTCCAACTTCTCATGAACTTTTGAAACTGCCTCTTCCTGTTTCATCGGCTCTTCTGCGGTATCTATTTGTATTGAGAATTCAGTCTTTTCTATACAATTTATCTCCTATACACTACTGGGATCTTCGTCCGCTGCCACCGTTGCTGCCGCCAGGACCGCCGTTTCCGCCAAGACCGCCCGGTGCGCCTCCGCCCATATCACCGCCAGGACCTCCCATGCCGCCCATCTGCATCTGATTGGTCTGCGTCGAGCTTCCGGAATCGGAGGAAATGTAGACCTCGTCCCCCTCAGAGAGGCCGGAAAGGATCTCCACATAATCGTCGTTGATGATTCCAGTTGTCACCTGGACCGCCTCGAAGCCGTCCGGGACGTTGCTGCTGCCGGATTTTCCGGAGCCGGAACTCTTCTTCACATACACTCTGTTTCCGCGCATCAGCGCACTCGCCGGGATCACCAGAGCATTCTCAGAGCTGTCGAGAATGATCTTCGCATCCACGTTCATGCCCGGAAGAAGACTTCCCGTATCGTCCAGAGTCACTGTCACCGGATAGTTTGTGACACCGTTGGAGTAGCTGCTCTGCAGACTCACATTTGTGACGGTTCCTGTGAATGTCTCACCTTCCACCGCATCCGCCGTGATCTCCACAGACTGGCCGACCTTGACGCTTGAGACATCGAGTTCATCCACGGACATCTCCAGTGTCATGGTGGACAAGTCATAGATCACCGCCATGGTGGTCGTTCCGCTGGAGCTCTTGGAGATCTTATCCCCAACCTTCGCGTTTTTCGTGATCACTGTCCCCGAGATCGGCGCTGTGATCGTATAGTCATCCACACTGTCCTGAGTGTTGCTCAGCTTGTTCTCCGCATTTTCCAGGTTGTCATCTGCGCTCTCCACTGCATCCTTGAATTCCTTTAAATACTCTTCCGCCGTCTTTGTGGTCACCTGGAACAGCTCGGAGTTTTTCTCCACATAAGAACCTTCATGAATCAGAAGGTTCTCGATCTCAAGGCTCTTGTTTCCGGAGATTTCCACGCTCAGGGTCGTCTCCGTCTTCGCGGCGAATGTTCCCTCGGCGCTGCAGACAAATCCGTCAACGGTCACGGATGCCGCGGTGTCTGTCGTGAGTCCGCCTGGGTTTGATACCTCGACCGTCACGTTCTTCACGAGACGTCCTCCGGAGAGTGTCTCCTCCATGCTGCTGACAACCGTGACGGTTCCGGAGATCTGCTCGCCGGTGTCCTCCAATATCACTGCCGCCTCATCACCCACGTTGATCTCCGCCGCCTCGCCTGAGAGGAACGGGACTGTGATCTTCATAACAGAGTCATCATAGAGATCCGCGATCTTCGTTCCATTATTTACCTTATCGCCCTCTTTGATATAGAGAGTCTTGATATATCCGGACGCTGTGGAGCGGTATGTATTTCCGGCGATCCGCGCTATCTCCTCGGCGTAATCGGACTGTGCCGTCTGGGCACTCTCCTTCGCGCGCTGGAGACTTGTCTCTGCGGAGCTCAGGTCAGAGTCCATGGAAGACGCGTCGATCCGGTAGAGGATCTGGCCTTTTTCCACCACGTCGCCCTCCTCAAAGTTCGCCTCGATGACCTCGCCTTCCACCAGGGATGTCACCTCGTAGGTGTCCTTCGGTGACAGGGAGCTGGACGCCGTGAGCTCTGAACTGATGTCCGTCCGCTTCACTGTCGCCGTTGACACGGACTGGTCACCCTGACGTTTCTGGCTCGAGGTCTTTTTCTTATAGAGGAAAAATCCGCCAAGCAGCGCTGCCAGAACCACTATAAGCACGATCACGATCCTTCCGCTTTTTCCTTTCCGTTTTTTCCGTTTCTTCTCTGCGGCCACCTTTTCGTTCTCCATACTCGTTCCTTTCCTGTCTATTGAAATCTTCCGCTTCTCTTAACTATGTTCCAGATCTGAATTTCCTTGCCTTAATTTTCTCTACCCGCATTCCTTCTGCGGTATTTCTATTTCATGTATTATATGTATATTCGTAACTAATCAATAATCTCCGACAACATCTACAACCGTATAAGTCGCATTCTCGTCGCTTCCACTCTTCTCCCACACGATTGCGATCTTGTCACCCACCTCAAACTCTCCGTAGACGGAGAACAGATACTGGAGCTCTGACCCGCTGATCTGGAACTCATCGCCCTCACCGCCGTTGTCCTGGTAATCGGTGTTTAAGACCACCTTCACCGGTGTGAACGGGTCACTGGAATCGTAGTAGATCGCCTTGATACGTCCTTCTGTGGCACCTTTGTTCTCGCCACCGTTGGAGTAGGCGAAGATCATCTTTGTCTCCTCATGGTAGTAGATCACGGTGGCGTAATCATTGATCTCACTCTCGTCAGATGCCTCGCCGTTTAGGAACATGGTGGCATCTTTCAGGGAGAATGGAACAAGACTCTTCAGGTTCCGGCTGTCGTTGTCCAGGATCTTCGGTCCCTTTAAGCTATTGTCCAGAATCGAGGAGGTGTTGATCTCGCCGTCAGAATTATACGTCAAATCAAAGACCTTGCTGCCGTACTGATTTCCTTCCTTCGTTTTTGCTTTCATCAGGTTGTAAAAAAGGTTGATACAGTCCTCCCTTGTGAGGATCTCATCGAGATCACGGTAAATATCGGAATCCAGAGACAGGGACTTGAACTTTGCAAGGCGGCTCTCCTGTAGACTTCCTGAGAAGTCCTCGTTTGTATATCCTAAGACTGCCAGGACTGCCTTGATAGCATCCCGCATCGTGACTCCCTCATCCGGCTTAAAGTTTCCGCCAAGATATCCGGACATCCAGGAGTTCATCGCCGCTGTCCGAATTGCCGCGGAATACTGGGATTTTGAGGAGACATCCGCAAACACAGATAAGGTTCCTGCCACGTTCGCGGTCTCTTTGTAATCCGATGCCTTTACGAGAAACTCCGCGAACTCACCTCTCGTCACATTTTTCTGGTAGTTGCTCGTCGTCATGATTCCAAGAAGACTCACCGCTTTCTTCCTCATCTCAAATGTGGTGCTGGCCGCATATGCGTTCACCGTAATTCCCGCACCCACCGCACAGACCGCCAGTCCTGCCGCTATCATCTTTCCTCTTCTCATTCCCATTCTCCTTTCATCCACCATGACCGCCGGATCTGTCATTCATCGGCAATTCATTCTTATTCCTTGAAATTTAAACTCCAGAAACTGTTCTGTACTCCGGGTACTGTCGATTTCTGTACTTTTAAAGTACACGTTCCCCGGATTTCTTTCAGTTTTCTTACAGTTTGTCCCATGACAGTAATAACTTTATCAGAAACTTGTGATTCATCTGTGTTTGACCTGTGTTTAAAATGTGAAGAAAATCACGCAAACAGAGGCATCTCTGCGGCAAAATTGTGGCTGCCCGCTCACTCGCAGATCCGCACTGACACCTCTGTTGCCTGCAAAGTGCGC
>ERZ773104.2119-NODE-2119-length-23438-cov-9.741436_pt1 | contig 23438 bp, 12 predicted proteins | sample MGYA00511920_ERZ773104 | MGnify/ENA primary metagenome ERZ773104 (study PRJEB29015, sample SAMEA2737857) | human gut metagenome | biome: human gut; feature: human-associated habitat; material: faeces | place: China | collected 2012 ...
TATAGTTGCAAAGATAAAAGTCTTTCAGAAACTTCCGGCTTTCAGGAGAAAATTATTGCAGACGGGAAGAACAATCTTTATTAAAAAGAGGGAACAAAACAGATTTATTATAAACATTATTCGGCTAATGACATAAAAAAGTACGAAGGTTTATATTCATCACTCTGGTGCATCAACACTCCAACTTTCTTTCCCTTTCTTTGTTCTTTCTGCGGGAATATGCTACTTTTAATCTCATGAATATGAGAACTAAAGAAAGAAACAAATTATGGAAGAAGTCATATAGAAATTTATGACAAGCACCCATTAAACAACCGTTGTACAACTGTTATACTTCCATTATCCCATAACCATTTGTACATTAACGTGCCGATATTGTTAACTTCCTACGGCCGTGGTGACTTCTTCCCACAGCCGTGACGAGTTCCTACCACAGCCGTGGGAAGATCTTGTCACGGCCGTGACGAACTAAAGATACCGGTACTTTAGTGGAATTATACCGGCATCCTAACGTAACTATACCAGTATCCCAACATAAGTATACCAGCTACTTTCCCCATAAAGTCCCACTTGATTAATCTTAAAACAAGGCATTTGACAAGAAATCAAGGCTGACAATAAAAATGCATATCTTTTACTTTCAACCTATTATCAGCATCTATTGTCATGCAGTATAAAATTGGTATTCAACCACTTAAATATCATCCTGACAGATTGACAATAAAAAGAGCACAAATCGTTAAGTATTAGTTAAACAAAATAAGACGATTGTTCATTTCTGCATCTTTGTAGACCAATTCAGTTTTATTCTTTTAATCCTTATACCATTTCGAATTCCTTGTTGCGTATCCCTAAGAGAAAAACTGTACAAATTGATTTAAATCAAAATCATCTGGTCTGAACTCACCTTGAAAGATTTTGTTTTACCTTTGCAGCCGAAATAAAAAGCGGCAAAAAATAAAGGTAAAAAGTAACAGGTATTAGGTAGGGTTTCGTATGAAGAAGAGTCTTATTGCATTGGCGTTCGGCACACTGGGATTGGGTATTGCCGAATTTGTAATGATGGGAATATTGCCCGACGTGGCAAAAGATCTAGGTATCAGTATCCCGACTGCGGGACATTTCATTTCGGCATACGCTTTGGGCGTATGTGTTGGCGCACCTGTATTGACATTGGCCCGTAAATACCCGTTGAAACATATTCTGTTAGTACTGGTTACCTTGATTATGATAGGTAATATCTGCGCGGCAATGGCCCCCAATTATTGGGTATTGCTAATTGCCCGTTTCATCTCCGGGCTTCCTCATGGTGCCTATTTCGGAGTAGGTTCTATCGTTGCGGAAAGACTGGCCGATAAAGGAAAAGGTTCGGAAGCCGTTTCGATCATGATTGCCGGAATGACCATTGCCAATCTTTTCGGTGTACCCTTGGGAACTTCTCTAAGTACCATGCTCTCCTGGCGTGTCACTTTCCTGTTGGTAGGAATCTGGGGAATCGTTATCCTATATTATATCTGGCGCTGGGTTCCCCATGTAGAAGGACTGGAAGATACAGGTTTCAAAGGACAATTCCGTTTCCTTAGAACTCCGGCTCCGTGGCTGATTCTTGGCGCTACGGCACTAGGTAATGGCGGTGTATTCTGCTGGTATAGCTACATCAATCCGATGCTTACCAATGTGTCCGGCTTCTCCGTTGAAAGCATTACGCCCTTAATGATCCTTGCCGGCTTCGGTATGGTGATGGGAAACCTGATTAGCGGACGTCTCTCCGACCGTTACACCCCCGGAAAAGTAGGGACTGCCGCACAAGCACTTATCTGTATTATGTTATTGCTCATCTTCTTCCTTTCTCCCTATAAATGGGCAGCAGCCCTGTTGATGTGCCTTTGTACGGCAGGATTGTTCGCAGTATCCAGTCCGGAGCAGATATTAATTATCCGCGTATCAAAAGGAGGAGAAATGCTGGGAGCAGCCTGCGTACAGGTTGCCTTCAATCTGGGAAATGCCATTGGCGCATACGCAGGCGGACTCGCAGTCAACGAAGGATACCGCTACCCTGCCCTGACAGGCGTACCGTTTGCACTGATCGGATTTACTTTGTTCTTGATTTTTTATAAGAAATACCAGGCAAAATACTAAAAAACACTATCAGCCTGATACACCCTTTCCTCTTATATTCAAGAAGAAAATAGACTTCATATTACAATTATCGCATATATAATGTTTATATTTGCCCGGGATAGACATTGCATCCTTTTTCCGCTATGAAAACAAAAAATATTTTATATGCCATCATCGGGCTGCTCCTGTCGAGCTTTTGGACAGAGAGTACCGCCAAAAAACCTTATTACTATTTCCGTACGCTGGACATCAAGGACGGGCTTTCGCATAACACTGTGAATACCATCCTGCAAGACCGGCAAGGCTTTATGTGGTTTGGCACAAAAGACGGCTTGAACCTATATGACGGCCTTGTATTCCGCACCTTCCAGAAAGAAAACTCTTCATTGGGCAACAACTTCATCACCGCCCTGCACGAAGATGCCGAAGGAAATATCTGGGTAGGGACTGATGCGGGCGTCTACATCTACAATCCCCGGTTAGAAAAATTCACCTCGTTCGATATTCCTATTGAAGATACAGACAGGACTATCAACCGCACCATAACATGGATAGACTCCGACCCTCAGAAAAACGTATGGATTGCGTCCGATTCCCAAGGACTCTTCCATTACGACAAAAAGCGGAATAGCCTGAAAGAGCATTCGGTGAAAATAGGCAATGGAGCACTCAATATCACCCGCTTCTGGTTCGAGGACAACGAACTATGGGTAAGCCGCTATGAAGACAACCTGTATCATTCGGGAGACGCTGCCCACTTTACCACTTTCCGGGATGCCGAAGGAGAAGAGCCATTCAAAGGAACTGTCATCAATACTTGTATCAAAGGGCTGCACAACTGTATTTACATAGGTTCATCCAACGGACTGGCAGAAATCAACCTGACCACCCGCAAAGTACGCCGCCTGTTAAACGACTACGTACGCAACATCTGCCTGCGTTCGGATACGGAGCTATGGGTAGGCACGGAACAAGGCATCTACATCTACGACTTGGAAACCGACAAATATATCCACCTCACCACCTCAGAGTCCGACGACCGTTACGCACTATCTGACAACGCCATCTACACCATCTTCAAAGACCGTGAAGGCGGAATGTGGATAGGCTCATACTTCGGCGGTGTCAACTACTACCCTCACCAATATACCTACTTCGAGAAGTATTATCCCCGGGACGACATGCGATACTTGGGACACCGCATACGTGAATTCTGCGGAAGCAATGACGGTACGATATGGTTCGGCACGGAAGACAAGGGGCTTTTCCATTTCAATCCCGCTGACGGTACGGTCACGCCTTTCCACCATCCTGCCCTGTACCACAACATTCACGGATTATGCATCGACGGCGATTACCTGTGGGTAGGTACTTTTGCCGGTGGATTGAACCGCATCAATCTCCTTACCCGGGAAGTGCGGCACTATGAAAAGAGCGAAGCGTCCAATACCCTCAACGCCAACAACATATTCTCAATCTATAAAAGCAGCACCGGCGAACTATGGATAGGCACAACCTCGGGACTGATGCGTTACAACCGAAAGACAGACGACTTCACACGCATCCCCGAAATGAACAAAATCTTCGTGTACAATATACTGGAAGACTGCCACGGCAAACTGTGGCTGGCAACCTATTCCGACGGCGTGTTCTGCTACGACCTGCCACAAGACAAATGGAAACAGTACACCCGAAACCCCGATAATCCGAACTCTTTACCCTATAACAAGGTAATAAGCATCTTCGAGGATAGCCGCAAGCAGCTCTGGTTCATGACACAAGGAGCGGGATTCTGCCGCTTCCGCCCCGAAACGGATGATTTCATTCGCTACGATATGTCGCAAGGCTTCCCCGGAAACACCGTATATAAAATGTTGGAAGACAACAACGGACTGTTGTGGCTAACTACCAACAAAGGGCTGGTATCCTTCCATGCCGAAACAGGCACGAAGCATCTGTACACTACTGCCAACGGTCTATTGAGCAACCAGTTCAATTACCAGTCGGGATACAAGGACAAAACGGGGACTCTCTACCTGGGTAGCGTCAACGGTTTTATCTCTTTCAATCCCGCCACATTCACAGTGAACAAGCAGATTTCACCGTTGGTACTGACCGACTTCCACCAATTCAACAAACGCCTGCCAATAGGCGAAGCATCTTCTCCCCTGTCGGAAAGCATCACCATCTCGGAATCCATCGAACTGAACGCTGACCAAAACACTTTTTCCTTACGGGCAGCAGTGCTGAACTACCAGGCTCCTTTATCGAACACCATCCTCTACAAACTCGAAGGCTTTGATAAAGAATGGTACTCCACCAACGGGCTCAATACCCGCATCAGTTACTCCAACCTGCCTTCCGGTCATTACACGCTGCGAGTGCGCGGAGCCAACAGCGACGGTGTCTGGAACCCACAGGAACGATTATTGAAAATACGCGTCCATCCACCCTTCTACCTGTCATGGATGGCATACGTCATCTACTTCATTCTGTTGGCAACCGTTGTCACATATATAATCTGTTATTTCCGCAAACGCAACCTGCGCAAGCACCGGCAAGCCATGGAAATACTGGAATACGAGAAAGAGCGCGAACTCTACACGTCCAAGATTAACTTCTTCACCAACGTAGCCCATGAGATACGCACACCGCTGACACTTATCAAAAGCCCATTGGAGCACGTCTTGGTTTCCGACCATGTGAACGATGCCATCAAAGAGGATTTGGAAATTATGGATTTGAACACCAACCGGCTGCTTGACCTCGTAAACCAACTGCTCGATTTCCGAAAGACCGAAACCAAGGGTTTCCACCTCAACTTTATGGCATACAACCTTTCCGAAATCCTGCAGAAAACCTATAAACGCTTCATTCCGCTGGCACGAGAGAAAGGATTCGAATTCACCATAAACGTCCCCGACAACCTGTATGCAGCCGTCGACAAGGAAGGATTTACAAAGATAGTCAGCAACCTCTTCACCAACGCCATCAAATACGGCAAAAGTCGTATCCACGTCGAAATGAAGCAGAACGAAGAGAACGAAACCTTACAACTTTCCGTCACGAACGACGGTGAGATTGTCCCGCTTACCATGCGCGAGGAAATATTCAAGCCCTTTATACAATATAAGGGAAACAGTTCCTACCAAGTGCCGGGAACCGGCATCGGACTGGCTTTGGCACGCTCGCTTGCCGAACTGCACGGCGGAAAGCTCACCATGGACGATGCAGCAGACTGTAACCACTTTATCCTGACGCTTCCCTTGCACCAGGCACAAACCGTCCATCTGCTGCCCACCGAACCGGAAAAAGCTGAAAGAGAAGAGGTGATCGTTTCCAGCGAACCGGGTAATCCTACCACTTCCACACAATTCCGCTATACCCTATTAGTAGTGGAAGACAATGCGGAAATGAATAAATTTCTCGTCAGGCAACTGTCCGAATCCTATAAAGTGCTGACCGCCGCCAATGGCGTGGAAGCTTTGAAAATATTGCAGGAATCTATCATCAATCTGATTATATCCGATGTGATGATGCCCGAAATGGACGGCTTGGAACTCTGCGATACCGTAAAGACAGAACTGGACTACAGCCATATTCCCATCATCCTGCTTACCGCCAAGACCACTTTGCAATCCAGGATAGACGGACTGAAAGCCGGTGCAGACGCCTACATAGAGAAACCTTTCTCGATGGAGTACCTGAAAGTGAGCATCTCCAGCCTGCTCAAAAACCGGGAGCAACTGCAGGCTACGTTCATGCACTCTCCTTTCACCCCCACCAACAATATGGTCATCAGCAAAGCCGATGAAGAATTTTTGAAGAAACTGAACAACCTTATCCAGACCAATATGCAGAATCCCGAATTCAGCCTGATAGACATGGCAGACCAGTTGTGTATGAGCCGCTCCAGCCTGAACCGCAAAATCAAGGGGCTTCTTGACCTGACGCCCAACGACTATCTCCGCATCGAGCGTCTGAAGAAAGCTGCCCAACTATTGAAAGAAGGAAGTTGCAAAATTAATGAAGTGTGTTACATGGTAGGCTTCAATACTCCGTCCTATTTTACGAAATGTTTCCAAAAACAATTTGGGGTACTGCCCAAAGAATTCATCACGACATAACCCATCCTGCAACAAAAGAACCACAAAATAGAACAATTCTTCCATCTTGCCCGGAAACGGGGTTTTTGAGCGTTTTGTTCCATACTTTGCTTGTATTGTTGTTGCCTGCAATACCTATTTGCCATAGATTTGCAGTGCTAGAACAAATTTGTCAAAGCCAATAATGTTGAATTATAACTTTAAATCTTATGAAAGGTAGAACAAAATCTTTTATTAGTTCACTCTTCTGTTTCGGTCTGGGCATTGTCCCCGTCATGGCTGATGCCGGTGCAAACCATACCGGCAGCACTCTTCAGGTGACGCAACAGGCGAAACGTTCACTTTCGGGAACAGTTACGGACGCCACCACCGGAGAGCCCCTTATCGGAGTAAGCATCCTGGTAAAAGGGACCCAGGGCGGGACCATCACCGATACCAACGGTAACTTCTCGTTGCCTGTGAGCAACGGCGATATACTCGAAGTCTCCTATATAGGCTATAAGAAAGAAAGCATCGTCATCAAAGGGCAACAAACGCTGAACATCACTATGCAGACCGACAGCGAGATATTGGAAGAAGTAGTAGTCGTGGGCTACGGTTCGCAGAAAAAGGTGAACCTCACCGGTTCCGTTGCCACGGTAGACTTCAGCGACAAGACTTTATCACGCCCCGTAACTACCGTTTCATCGGCTTTATCGGGCATGGCGGCAGGCTTGAACGTGATGCAGACCACCAGCAAACCGAACTCCGAGAACTCCAGTGTCCTGATACGCGGTAACGGAACTTTGAACGATTCCAGTCCTCTGATATTGGTAGACGGAATGGAAATGCCTCTCAACGAAATCAACCCGAACGACATCGCTACTATTTCCGTCCTCAAAGATGCCGCCTCTTGTGCCATCTACGGTAACCGTGGTGCGAACGGTGTTATTCTGGTAACGACCAAACGCGGAAGCGACGGCAAAATCAACGTCACCTACTCCGGCAAGTTCTCTTACAACACCCCTGCCAACCTCATCCACATGGTTGCCAACTACGCTAACTATATGGAACTGATGAACGAGGCATCCATCAACTCGGGACAAACGCAGATTTTCAACGGAAGTACCATCAAGAAATGGCGGGAAGCAGACAAAAATCCCAACGGGCTGTCCGAATCCGGTTATCCCAACTACGTAGCTTACCCCAACACCGACTGGTATGACGAAGTGTACAACCCGAAACTGATGCAGGAACACTCCATTACCGTCTCCGGTGCCGAAAAGCGCACAACGTACAGCCTCAGTGCCACTTTTCTGAACAATCCGGGACTGGTGGAGAACGCCGGCATGAAGAAATATTATATGCGCAGCGACATCGAATCTCGCATCACCGACTTCCTCACTGTAGGTATGCGTGCATGGGGTTACCATACCGACCAGGAACGTAACGACGTAGACAACTTGAACGGCTTGCAGATGCAAAAAAGCATACCGGGTATCTATCCCCGCTATGACGGCAAATACGGTGTACCCGAAGCAACGGAAGAAGACCCATCCGCCAGCAACCCCGTATACTTCATCAACAACGCGGAAGGCTACTACAAACAGACGAAGTTCTTCGTCAACCCGTATGTAAAGGTCAATTTCCTGAAACACTTCACCGCAAGTTACAATTTCTACTACGACCACTTCAGAAACGAGCATAAATGGAACAGTTCCGACTATCGCGAACAGTTCAGTTTCCAAGCGGGAGAGGTAAAAAACGCTCCGCCCACTTCCGACGCCCTGCAAGAATATCACGTAGCGTTATGGTACGACGGCGACCAAAGCTGGAAAAGCTCCACCGTACTCAACTACTCGCAAATGTTCGGCAAGAAACACGATGTAAGCGCCATGATAGGTTATGAAGAGTACCGCAAATGGCGTTCCACCACCGACATTGATAAGAAAGGCATGGTAGACACCAACCTTACGGATTTCGACGCCCTGACCGACCCGAGATATATCAAAGGTTCCACCACGGAATTCGCTTCACGTTCCGTATTCGGACGCGCCACCTACGCTTATGACTCACGCTACCTGTTGGAAGCTAATATGCGCTACGACGGTTCTTCACGCTTCGCCCCCGAAAGCCGTTGGGGATTATTCCCCTCGTTCTCTGCCGGCTGGCGTCTCTCCGAGGAACGTTTCGTCAAGAAACTCGGCTGGTTCGACAACTTGAAATTACGTGCCTCATGGGGACAGCTAGGCAACAACTCCATCGGCAACTACGAATGGCAGGCGGTTTATGCCGCCACACAATATGTCTTCGGCAATAAGAAAGTATCCGGACTGGGCATGTCTTCTTTCTCCAACTACGACTTGGAATGGGAAACGACCTCAATCACCGACTTCGGACTCGATTTCAGCGTACTGAACAGTCGTCTGACCGGTACAATCGACTACTATAACAAAGTGACGGACGGTATTCTCTACAATCCTACGCTTTCACCTACGTTGAGCTACTTCGGCTCTCCCCGCCAGAATATCGCCGAAGTCACCAACCGGGGATTCGAGGTTACCTTAGGCTGGCAAGACCACATCAAGGACTTCACTTACGGTGTATCCGCCAACTTCTCGTTCAACAAGAACGAAGTCAGCAAATATAAAGGAAAATTGGTACGTGAATGGAAGCAGGACGCTAACGGCAAATGGACGTACCACACCAACTTGGGTGAAGTCTCCACCGGTGGCAATGAACGTATCGTGGAAGGGCACATGATAAACGAATACTACGTGCTGAATCTCTACAAAGGTACGGGAAATTCCTTCAACACAGACGGTACGGTCAACCCTGCCGGTGGCCCAGCCGATGGCATGATACGCACCGAAGAAAACATGAAATGGCTGAAAGCCATGATGACCGCCGGCTACCAGTTCTACCCCAAACAAGGAGTAGGCAAAGACAAAATCTGGTATGGCGACATCATCTACGATGACCTCGACGGTGACGGCGTATATGGTGACGATGACGATCGCGCCTTTCAGGGATACTCCAGAACACCGAAGTATTACTTCGGCCTCCAGATGAACGCAGCATGGAAAGGATTCGACCTCTCCATGAACTGGAGCGGTGCCGCCGGATTCAAAATCAACTGGTACGAGAAAGCACAGAACAGTTCGATTGTCACCTACGGATACGGCATCGGCAGGGAAGTGGCTTACGACCACTACTTCTACGACCCGGAGAATCCGGATGACCCCCGCACCAACCTCACGTCGAAAACGCCCCGTCTGACTACCGACCAGGCCGGACAAGTGAGCACGGCAAGCGCCTGGCATCTGCACAACGGCAATTACCTGAAACTGAAGAACCTGACCATCGGCTACACCTTCCCAAAGACGTGGGTAAAGAAAGCCTATATGCAGAATGTCCGCATCTATGCTTCCGGTGAGAACCTGTTCACTATCACCAAGTTCAAGGGTATGGATCCTGAAATGATGCGTGGCGTGGGATATGCCCCGATGCGCCAATACGCTTTCGGTATTAATGTTACATTCTAAAAGAAGACTCAGATGAAAAAGATGATAATAAAAAATATGATGGCGGCAGCCTCGGCTGCACTCGTTATGGGCGGTTCGCTTACTGCATGTGTAGACTTGGATCTCTCCCCGAATAATGCTCCGTCCGAAGGGAATGTATGGAACAGCGCCAGCATGGCGGAACAGACCATTGCCGGGGTTTACAACCGCCTCTACGAAGATTACACCGCCGACCCCAACAAAGGATGGTTCGATATGTGGTCGAGCATCATGGACATCGACGCCAACTGGACGGCAGGCTACCACTTCCTGCATGCCAACAATACACCTACCAGCGACTTCGGCAGCGAACGCTGGTGGAAAAACTACTACTCCGGCATCTTGCGCGCCAACGATGTAATAACCAACCTGCCCACCGTAGCAGGTATCAGCGAGGCCAAAAAGTCACGCTACATATCCGAATGCAAGTTTCTGCGCTCCTGGTGGTATTACCGCCTTAATATCCTCTACGGCGGGGTGCCCTACTACACCGAACCGGTAAAGAGTATCGACGGCGCCAAGAAAGCACGTTCCACACAAGATGAAATCTGGGATTACCTGATTCAAGACCTGACTTCCTGTATTGACGACCCCAACCTGCCGAACAAGTACGGAGCCGACAGCGAAGACTACGGACACGTCACCAAAGGAGCAGCCTATGCCCTGAGAGGTAAAGTCTATATGTGGAAAAAGGAGTGGAGAAAAGCTGCCGACGATTTCGAGGAAGTAAGCAAATGCGGCTACAAGCTATATACAAATGGAACCGATGCCTACAAACAACTGTTCAAGGCTGCCAACGAGCGTTGCGATGAAATGATATTCTCCTTGCAGTGTATCAACGAAGAGGGATTCGGCGGCATCAAGAACCGTGGTTATGGCAACCGTTGCCTTCCCCCCGACAATGAAGGAAAAGGTCTGGGATGGAACAATTACGTCATCAACCCGCAGTTCGTAGACTCTTACGAGAACAAGGACGGAAGCCCGTTCAACTGGGACGACATTATCCCCGGTTACAGCGCCATGAGCACGAACGCCCGCCAAGTCTACTTCCTGCGCAACGAAATCAATGCTACCGAACGTGCCAACGCCGAAGCGTCGGGAGCCGACATGACCCAGTACAAGAATTCCGGCAATGAAGAGCGGATCAAAGCCGCTTATGCCAACCGCGACCCTCGCCTCGGATTCTCCGTCATCACTCCTTATTCTACCTTTATAGGCGGCATCGAAGGAGAGGCACTGCCCTACGTCATGCGTTTTCCCTACCGTTCGAGAGGAAGAGGTACGCAAGACATCGAGACGGACACAAACTCCAAAATGTACTACCTGAACCGCAAGTTCGTGGGTGAAGGCACAGAAACATTAACCTACTATTCCGAGATAGACATCCCCTTCATCCGCTACGCGGACGTATTGCTGAACTGGGCGGAAGCCTTGAACGAACTCAATGATATCGGCGGAGCCGTCAGCAAAGTGAACGATGTGCGCAACCGTGCCGGAGTAGCTCCCCTGAACTCCAACTCCTACACCACCGTCAACGGTAAGGAAGATATGCACCGCCGCATCATGAATGAGCGCCATTGGGAACTGGTAGGCGAAGATGTTATCTATTTCGACGAAATACGCTGGGGCACCTGGAAGGACTTGAAGTTCTACACCGACAAGGAAGGACGTATGAACGGCATGCGCCAGGTTTGGGGAAGTCCGACCTACTCCTACACCTGGGGCGGCAACAACTACTGGACATTGCCCATTCCCGCCCGTGAAATGCAGATGAATCCCAATATGGAACAGAACGAAGGCTGGAAATAACAAGAGAAAGAAACTGAAACGTTTTAATCGAAATTATGAGTAAAACAATCATTTACCCTTTAAAAAGAATTATCATGAAAAAGTTATTCATACTACCTCTGTTGCTCGCCAGTTTTATCGTAACTGCCTGTGTAGAGGATGATTCTATCGTGAAGCCCGGCGAAAGTCTGGTCGAACCGCTGAACATCACACTCTCTCTGTCACAATCGGGAGAGAGACAAGTAGACCTGAACAAGACCCGCCCCTCTTTTTCTTTCAAGATAGAAAAGAGCCATCCTTTCGTAGAAACAACCGCCTCGCTCTCAGTGATAAGTGCGGAAGAACTGGGTAACGGCTACCTGCCACTAGCGGACAATCTATACCGTATCAGCAGCACCGAACTGGAGTTTGCCGAAGATGAGCAGTCACAATCGGTCAACATTCTCTTCACCAACCTTGAGCAACTGGAACCCGCTACGAATTATGCGCTGGGGTTGAAACTCACTTCTTCGAGCACAAGAATAGAAGTACCCGCCGGACAAGAACGCCTCATCCTGATACTGAATGTCGGTGAAGGGGGTACGCTCCGGAATCCATACCGTCTACGCACGCTGGACGACTTGAAAGGCATGGGCAGTTTGCTGAAACCCAATGTCACCGTCTGTTTCAAGATGGAAGAAGACATCGACATGCAAGCCGAAGAGTGGACTCCGCTTAACAGGGACGGAAGATTCCACATCAACTTCGACGGAAACAATCATACGATAAGTAACCTGAAATGTACACAAGGCAAATTCCCGAGCTTCTTCGGACAGTTAGTCGGCAGTTGCAGGAACGTGACTTTCAAGAATGTGGAAATCAGCGGTTACCAGACACCCACCGGGGCTATTGCCGGATTTATCCCTAACGGGGCTGCGGATACCGAAATCAGCAATACACATGTGATTAACGGCACACTCAACCAAGTGGAAAACGGAAGAGACCATTGGAGCACAGGCTCGGTAGGCGGTATCGTAGGAGATATGCGCGCCGGCAGAATCAGCGAATGTTCGGCAAAAGTCGACATCACGGGCGAATGGTGTACAGGCGGACTGGCAGGTCAGTTAGTGGAAGCTACCATAGAGAAAAGCTTCTATGAAGGAACTGTTTACTCCCGGTATAGCGCAGGCGGTATAGCAGGCAGTGTTCACGGTGCACTTATCTCCGACTGTTACAGCCACGGAAGTGTTTCTACACTGTCATCATTCGATGGAGAATTTACTGGTCCCGCAGGAGGTATTGCAGCACGTATGTATGTCGGCAGCAATGTGCGCAACTGTTACTCCACCGCCACTGTGAAAGGTCATGCAAGTGCAGGCGGCATTGCCGGACAATGCCAACTCGGAGAAGGAAGCGCGGACAATAGCAACTACATCGTCAATTGCGTCGCCTGGAATGACTATATTTCTTCTACCACCGACATCGCATCGGGACGTATCTGCGGATGGATGCCCCGAGGCAACGGGACGAACGGCAACAAAGGCGAGTCCTGCTATGCCAAAGAGGTAGACGTGATAGTAAAAGGCAATCCGCTGGCAGGTGACGATATCCGCCCTTCGGCAAGCTTCGACACTACCCATGCCAACTCTCTCAGATACCACGGCCTGATAGCCACCGACCTGATAGATGTCACCCAAAACACGTTGGGATGGAGCATGGAGATATGGGACTTCTCCGGAGAGAAACCGCAATTCAACTGGCAATCGACAGCCAACTAACCTTATGAAATTTAAAAGTAATCATTCAATAGGAGGAAATAGAATATGAGACTATTACATTTTTTAATCGGAGCAATGGTATTGATTACCACCGGATGCGCACAAGACTCTGAAGGCATTTACAACGGAGCGTCACAATACAGGGACGAAATCTTCCTGGCAGACCCTACCATCCTCAGAGAGGGTGACATGTACTACTTGACAGGAACAGGCAACCAGCAACAGCAAGGTTTTGTCCTGCTGGAATCTGCCGACCTGAAAAGCTGGCACACAGTGGAGAACAACGAATTTGTCCTGAAGAAAGGTGACCAGACCTACGGAACCGAAGGTTTCTGGGCTCCCCAATGGTTCAAAGCGCAAGACCGTTACTACTTCCTCTACACCGCCAACGAACAAACCGTAATGGCATCTGCCGACTCTTGGAAAGGCCCTTTCCGCCAGACAGATATAAAGCCGATAGACAGAAGCCAGAAGAATATCGACCCCTTCCTGTTCCGCGATGATGACGGCAAGTATTACTTGTACCACGTGCGCTTCGGTAACGGAAACTTTATATGGGTAGCAGAGTTCGACCTCGCCAAAGGTGAAATCATTCCCGGCACCCTGAAGAAGTGCATGGAGAGCACCGAAGAATGGGAAGCAACCGCCGCCTACATCTCCGCCCCCGTAATGGAAGGCCCCACCGTCATCAAACTGGACGGCGTGTACTATCTCTTTTACTCTGCCAACGACTACCGGAGCATTGACTATGCCGTGGGCTATGCCACTTCCAACTCTCCCATGGGGCCGTGGACGAAAAACGAGAACAGTCCCATCATCCATCGCAGCATCGTAGGCGAAAACGGTTCGGGGCACGGCGACATCTTCACCGACAAAGCAGGCAACTATTACTATGTGTACCATGTGCATGCATCGAAAACAAACGTCGCCCCGCGCAAGACACGCATCATCCCGCTACATATGGAAAAGAACGAAAGCGGCATCTACGACATCACAGTCAACGGAGATGAAGTAATAGAACCTTATCAAGAATAACCATTTAAAAAGCAACGTATGAACTTAAGAAATATACTAAGCGGAATAGCATTGCTGACAGGCATACTGAGTGCGCATGCCATCGAATACACCCCTGCCAACGTATCGGCTTCCATCGCATTGAAAGTCCCCGGAAACGAAGCGGTACGTCATCCGTTGGAGTTCCGTAAGCTACGGCAAGAGCCGTTCGACTACCAGTTGACGGGCACAGGAAGCCTGCCCGTCCTGATTTATCAGAAAGTGGAAGGCGGAGAAACCAACAAGCGGATCACCCTCTTCATCACAGCCACAGAGAATATCTACTTCAACTACGGCGAACAGGTGAAAAGCGGAGCACGCCATGACGACTGCCTTTTCTATATGCCGGGCTTCTGGTATCGCCGCAACCTCCGTTCGCCCAAAGAAGCACCCTCTTTCCACACCTCAGACAGCTGGGTGGTGCGCGAAGACCGTCTGAGCACTCCGATGACGACCATCTTCGATGAAAAGAACGGCAAATCGTTCTCCGTAGCCCGCATAGACAAGTTTGAAAGCGACGCGCTGACTACTCACAAAGAGGGCGAAGTCATCCTGTCGGGAACCACTTCGCTAGGTTACACCGGATTCGAGAACTGCAACGGCACTGCCACACTTTCTTTCGGTTATCCCTACAAAGAAGCGCCCAAAACTTATATCCGCAAACTAACACTGGCTCCTTCCGTAGAAGCCTACCAGTTTTTAGGCAAAGGAGAAAGCGTGACGTTGACCTGGGAACTTAACGAATCCACTCCCACCGACTTCTCGGACTGCGTAAAACAAGCATGGGAATATAGCTACGACCTCTACAAGCCCGCAACGGTAGAAACACCTTATACCGATGAAGTGATGAAAGAAGTGATGAGCAACTTCTTCGTAGAAAGTTTCATCGGCAATACTCCTACCAACTATTACTCAGGTGTAGAGTTGCACACGGAAACTTGCGACAACGTCGACGTGGCCGAAGTAGGTTTTGTGGGACGCACCCTGCTGAATGCTTTCAACGCGTTGGAATATGGCGAAAGCAAGAAACGCACCGACCTGGTGGCAAATGCCAATGCTATCTTTGATTCTTACCTGGAGCATGGTTTCTCACCAGCAGGATTCTTCAACGAGGTAGTGCACTACAAACGCAACTTCATAGAGCCTGTCCACAGCATCCGCCGCCAGTCGGAAGGCGTATATGCCACGCTCTATTACCTGAACTATGAAAAGAAGAAAGGCAGGAAGCACCCCGAATGGGAAAAACGCCTGAAAGGAATGCTCGACACCTTCCTGCGCCTGCAAAACGAAGACGGCAGCTTCCCGCGCAAGTTCAAGGATGACTTCTCGATTGTAGACAAGAGCGGCGGAAGTACCCCGTCGGCAACGCTTCCCTTGGTGATGGGATACAAGTACTTCAAAGATAAACGCTATCTCGAAGCAGCCCGACGCTCGGTAGATTATCTGGAAAAGGAGCTAATCTCGAAAGCGGACTACTTCTCGTCTACCCTCGACGCCAACTGTGAAGACAAAGAGGCTTCACTCTACGCCTCCACTGCTGCCTACTACCTGGCACTTGCCAGCAAAGGAGCAGAACGTGCACACTATGCAGGTTTGGCAAAGAAAGCCGCTTACTTCGCCCTCTCATGGTACTACACCTGGGATGTCCCGTTTGCACCGGGACAGATGTTGGGCGACATCGGCCTGAAGACCCGCGGCTGGGGCAATGTCTCGGTGGAAAACAATCATATCGACGTCTTCATCTTCGACTTTGCCGACGTACTCCACTGGCTGTCCAAAGAGTACAATGAACCCCGCTTTGCCGATTTCGCGGCAGTGATCAGTTCTTCCATGCGCCAGTTGCTGCCCTACGAAGGACATCAATGCGGCATCGCCAAGAAAGGGTACTATCCGGAAGTGGTACAGCACACCAATTGGGATTACGGCAAGAACGGTAAAGGGTATTACAACCATATCTTCGCACCGGGATGGGTAGTTGCTTCCTTGTGGGAGTTGCTCTCGCCGGGACGTCCGGAAGAGTTTATCGGAAGGTAAAAAGATTCATTAGAGTAAGGAAACGAATTAAAAGAAAAGTTCCGCTCAGCATTGCCCTATATGAGCGATGATGAGCGGAACAAAGATATTTATAATCTTAAATACCATAAGCATGAAACATACCCCTATCAGCAGGCGGGATTTCCTAAAGAATTTAGGTATCGCCGGGGTCGGCACTCTTCTTGCAGCAAGCCCTTGGCTTTCTGCTTTTTCGGAGGTGATGAATACCTCAAACGAGAAGTGCCGTATGGCAATTATCGGTCCCGGTTCCCGGGGGCAATTCTTAATGGGATTTCTGACAAAGAATCCAAAGGTCGAAATTGTAGCATTGTGTGACATATATAAGGCATCCATTGAGAAAGCATTGGCACTTGTACCTAATGCCAAAGTATATGGTGACTATCGGGAAGTGCTGGAAGACAAATCGATAGATGCCATACTCGTAGCCACTCCTCTTAACTTACATTGTAAAATCGTATTGGATGCTTTTGATGCAGGAAAGCACGTGTTTTGTGAAAAGTCGATAGGGCTCACAATGGAAGAATGTTATCGTATGTATCAAAAGCACCGTAGCACAGGCAAGATATTCTTTACAGGACAACAGCGTCTGTTCGATCCCCGTTACATCAAGGCAATGGAGATGGTTCATGCGGGTACCTTTGGCGAAATAAATGCAATCCGTACCTTCTGGAACCGGAATGGCAATTGGAGACGCCCGGTGCCTTCGCCAAATCTCGAACGACTGATAAACTGGCGCCTTTACAAAGAATTCTCGAAAGGTCTGATGACGGAACTTGCCTGTCATCAACTACAGATCGGAAGCTGGGCTTTGCGTAAGATTCCTGAAAAGGTAATGGGTCATGGCGCCATCACTTATTGGAAGGATGGTAGGGATGTTTATGACAATGTGAGTTGTGTATACGTCTTTGATGATGGAGTGAAGATGACATTTGACTCCGTAATTTCCAATAAGTTCTATGGATTGGAAGAACAGATCATGGGTAACCTCGGCACTTTAGAACCGGAAAAGGGAAAATATTATTTTGAGAACGTTCCCCCAGCACCGGCTTTCCTGCAAATGGTGAATGACTGGGAAAATAAGGTGTTCGATTCTCTGCCTTTTGCCGGAACAAGTTGGGCACCGGAAACAGCAAATGAAAATAAGGGAGAATTCATTATCGGAGAACGTCCCAAGAGCGATGGGACGTCCTTGCTACTGGAAGCATTCGTTGAAGCCGTCATAACACAAAAACAACCCACGAAAATAGCGGAAGAAGGGTATTATGCAAGTATGCTCTGTTTGCTGGGGCATCAGGCATTGGAGGAAGAACGGACGCTCTATTTCCCCGATGAATATAAAATAGACTATCTGAACCATCAATCTGTAAAAACACCCGAAGCAATATGAAAGACACAATTGTAACCGCACGGCGTAAGAAAATAGAGTTAATTACTTTACTTATTTGTTTTATACTGTCCAATTCAATACATGTTTATGCGATTATTGCTTATCATGCGCCATTTATGGAGATGATAACCTCTATTTTTTACATACTAATATTTACTTTTGTGCTTTACGGCTTTTGGGGAATTCTGCGTCTCTTGTTTTGTGGATTGCAAGCACTGCTCAAGAGAAAAAGCGGGAAAGGATAATAATCATGCATAACTCAGGGTTGGAAAACTTAATCAATATCAATGAAAATGAATAATTTATGGTAACACGAAGAGATTTTCTGAAAACGATGTCAATGGCTTCTGCCGGATTGGCGTTGGGAACAGGCGACTTACTGCACGCTCAAACAATTTCGCCCCCAAAAGTAGGGGGTGAGAAGGTGAAAATAGCCTATATCGGTATTGGTAACCGTGGAGAGCAGATTATTGAGGAATTTGCACGGACAGGTATGGTGGAAGTGGCAGCTATATGTGATGTAGACATGGGTGCCAAACATACACAAAAGATAATGGCTAAATATCCGAAAGCAAAACAGTTCAGGGATTTCCGCAAGATGTTTGATAAAGCCGGGAACGAGTTTGATGCTGTAGCGATTGCTACTCCCGATCATTCGCATTTCCCTATCAGTATGCTGGCTTTGGCATCCGGAAAGCACGTATATGTGGAAAAGCCTCTTGCACGAACTTTCTATGAGGCGGAATTGCTGATGCAGGCTGCGCTCAAACGTCCCCACCTGGCTACTCAAGTAGGAAACCAGGGGCATTCTGAAGCAAACTACTTCCAGTTCAAAGCCTGGATGGACGCAGGGATCATTAAGGACGTGACTGCCGTTACTGCCCACATGAATAACCCACGCCGCTGGCATAAATGGGATACTAATATTTATAAACTTCCTTCAGGCCAGCAATTACCAAAAGACATGGACTGGGATACTTGGCTGGGAGCGGTTCCCCATCATGAATATAACGAGAAATACCATCTGGGCGAATGGCGTTGCTGGTACGACTTTGGAATGGGAGCATTGGGCGACTGGGGGGCGCATATCCTTGATACCGTGCACGAATTTCTGGAGTTGGGTCTGCCTTATGAAGTGACTTTACAGTATCAGGAAGGTCATAATGACTATTTCTTCCCTTACTCTTCCACTATCCTTTTCCGTTTCCCGCAACGTAAAAGCATGCCTCCGGTAGATATTACCTGGTATGATGGTTTGGATAATCTTCCTCCGATTCCTGCCGGTTATGGAGTTTCGGGACTGGATCCGAATATCCCTGCAACGAATCAGGGAAATACCCCTGCCGCTAAACTGAATCCCGGAAAAATTATATATACAAAAGACTTGATTTTCAAAGGTGGTAGTCATGCGAGCACTTTGTCTATCATTCCGGAGGAGAAGGCAAAAGAGATGGCAGGACAACTGCCGGAAGTTCCCAAGAGCCCTTCCAACCACTTCGAGAACTTCTTGTTGGCATGTAATGGCATTGAAAAGACGCGTTCACCGTTCGAAATCAATGGTGTTTTGAGTCAGGTATTCTCGTTGGGTGTAATGGCTCAACGGCTCAACACACAGCTGTTCTTTGACAGCCGTACGAAGCAGATTACAAATAATGAATTTGCTAATGCAATGCTGACAGGACTTCCGCCACGTAAGGGGTGGGATCAATTTTATAAACTATAAATTATCATGAAGAATATTGTATTAACTTTACTTTTATTCTGTGCCGCTTCTTTGAGTGCACAGAACTGGGAACCTCTTTTCAACGGAAAGAACTTGAAAGGGTGGAAGAAATTGAATGGCAAAGCCGAGTATAAAGTCGTAGATGATGCCATTGTTGGTGTATCTAAAATGGGGACTCCCAATACTTTTTTAGCTACGACAAAGAGTTATGGTGACTTTATCCTTGAGTTTGACTTTAAGGTCGATGATGGTTTAAATTCCGGTGTACAACTTCGTAGTGAAAGCAAGAAAGAGTATAAGAAGGGGCGTGTACATGGTTATCAGTTTGAGATCGATCCCTCTCAACGCGCTTGGTCGGGCGGTATTTATGATGAGGCACGTAGAAACTGGCTTTATCCTTTGACGTTGAATCCGTCGGCTAAAACCGCTTTTAAGAATAACGCATGGAATAAGGCTCGCGTTGAGGCTGTCGGTCATTCGATCCGAACTTGGATAAACGGAGTTCCTTGTGCTAACATTTGGGATGACATGACTCCTGTGGGCTTCATTGCTTTGCAGGTACATGCTATTGGAAATGTGGCGGATGAAGGAAAAACGGTCAGTTGGAAGAATATACGTATTTGTACAACAGACGTAGAGCGTTATCAGACACCGGATTCTCAAGCAGCGCCCGAAATGAATCTGATTGCCAATACAATTTCACCAAATGAAGCGCAAAATGGCTGGACATTGCTATGGGACGGAAAAACAACTGAAGGCTGGAAAGGTGCAAAACTTTCTACTTTCCCCGCAAAAGGTTGGAAGATAGAAGACGGGATCTTGAAAGTAATAAAGAGTGGTGGGGCGGAATCTGCTAATGGCGGTGATATCGTGACTACCCGTAAATATAAGAACTTTATTCTGAAAGTGGATTTCAAGATTACTGAAGGTGCGAATAGTGGAGTTAAGTATTTTGTGAATCCGGATCTGAATAAAGGTGAGGGTTCTGCCATCGGCTGTGAATTCCAGATTCTTGATGACGATAAGCATCCGGATGCGAAACTGGGCGTAAAAGGTAACAGAACACTGGGTTCATTGTATGACCTGATTCCGGCTCCTAAGGATAAACCTTTCAACAAGAAAGAGTTTAACACGGCTACCATTATCGTAAAAGGCAATCATGTGGAACATTGGCTGAACGGAGTTAAACTCATTGAATATGATCGCAACAATGACATGTGGAATGCACTGGTAGCATATAGTAAATATAAGGACTGGCCTAATTTCGGAAATCCGGAGGAAGGTAACATACTTCTTCAGGATCATGGAGATGAAGTATGGTTCAAGAACGTGAAGATTAAAGAACTGAAATAAGACGTATCCCATTTATAGTGGAAGATGCGTTATATAACTCCTTATGGTTTTATTCAGGCGCGGATTACACGAATGATGCGGTTGCCATTTCATTAGAACAACCGTAAAATCCGTGCAATCTGTGCCTAATTTGTCCTGCGATACGATGCAAGTCCCTCCTATTCAACATATGTATAAACCGTCCCATGAAGGTGATGGACTGCTTTATGCCTGGTTTCTTTCCATGCATACACGGGTGGATATTATCCTGTATAGCCAGAAAACGGAAGAAGAATTGTTACTTGTGGTTAATCGTATTTATGATGTATTGTGCCGGTTGGAAAAGATGGCAAACTTTCATGATCCGGCTAGCGAATTGTCTTTTGTCAACCGAACTGCTCCGACTTTACCGGTCGTTCTTAGCGAAGAACTCTATTCAATGATTGATTTATGTCTAGAATATAACAGGAAGACCCTGGGGTGTTTTGATATTACAGTTCATTCGGAAAATTACAATCAGGACACGATACAATCGGTACATTTATCAGTCGAAGATCATAGCATCTATTTCTCACAACCGGGAGTTACTGTCAACTTATCCGGTTTTCTCAAGGGGTATGCCTTGGAAACGATTAAAAGCATATTGAATGAGTTTTTGATAGAGAATGCATTGATAAATATGGGAAACAGTTCCGTCCTTGCTTTAGGTAATCATCCGGTAGGATCGGGATGGAAAGTTAATAATATACTTCTTCATGATGAGTGTCTTACAACCTCCGGCAATGACTCTCCCGAACGTCGGCATATTGTTTCCCCTCGAAATGGGAAATTGGTGGAAGGCGTTCAACAGATAGCTGTAGTTACATCCAATGGGGCAATAGGAGAAATATTGTCTACCGCTTTGTTTGCTGCTGACGGTGAACAACGTAAAGCTTTGATGGGTATATATGAACAATATCGTGTATATATATCCAATGATTGAAGTTTAGTTCACAAGGAGAACAGCTTAGTATTGATACATTTCGCTTTACAATTCTTCAATCTCTTTCTCCGATAGACCGGTACTCTGTATGATGATTGCAGTCGATATGTCGGCTTTTTTCAAGTTACGGGCTACTTCTTTGTGGCCTTCAGCCAATCCTTTTTCCATGCCTTCAGCCCTACCTTTTCGTTCCGCACTGCTTATAAGCGTTTTTTCTACGCTTATAATATCCCAAAACTTTTCATATCCCGCCAGTTGTGCATCCGTAAAGGCAGATACCTCAAGTGCGTTCACCGCTTTTTTCAGTTCCGGATTGGCTAGGAACTCCGCGGGGATCTCACGAGTCCGTTCGTTTATCTCGGTCAGGTATCGCAGCCAAAGCACTTGCATTTTTTTCTCGCTGTAGTTATGCGGAGTAAACTTGGGAAGCTCTACAAATATTAGGTGCAATCCCTCTATCACTTTATCCGTATGCTCCACGTGCACAAGACGGTAATAATGATAATACTCGCCATCTAAATCCGGTTCAAAGATATCGTTCACCAGATTCAGCGAATATACAGGTTGCAGAAGTTCATACTGCTCGCCGACGTCCAGTTGGCGCACGTAAGCTTTCGAGGCGTTGAACAATACACGCTGTTTGAACTCGGGCGACCATATCATTTGCATCTCCACCAGGAAGACTCGCCCCTGATTGTCGCGGCATCGCACATCGACAATGCTATTCTTACGTAACGGATTGTCCGGCACCAGTTCGACCGGAAGGTATTCTATCTCGGTCACTTCCTGATGGGGATCCAGTGGTAGCAAAGCGTTTAGCAAGCTTATCACTAAGTCGGGGTGTTCGCCGAAAACACGTTTGAAAGTCAAATCGGCCTTGGGGTCTAAGTATCTCATTTATTAATCTATATATCTTTGGCAATTGAATAGTGCAAATATAATGATAATTAATGGGATAGAGATTATCAAATCAAAATAAATAGAACTGTCTTGTCAGGAGACCATGAGTTTGGAGAATATTTAGTTCAACAGCTGATAAGCGGTATACTAAAAGCATTCAAAACGATATTGGCTTAAAATACATAAAGTAGAGTAAAATACAGTGTGTCAATTTGATGATTCATTGCTCAAAGGTATACGCAAAGGTAATTAACAACTATGCAAAAAGCCGTAAACAAATTTATTCTCCCTTTGGCGCGAAGAGGAAAGTCAGACAGGAAGAAACAGAAAGTATATCAGATTTCCTTCATTAGCTCAAAAAATGATTATCTTTGCGAACTAAATGAACTAAAAGGAACAACTGGGTGCGGCAAATACACAATGTGTTTATGCGGATATTATCCGCCATCAGGTGTTCATATAAATATAATTATTGAAAATAAAAGAAATAATATAGATTAATATGGCATTGCAATGTGGTATCGTAGGACTACCGAACGTGGGTAAGTCAACACTTTTCAACTGTTTGTCGAACGCAAAGGCACAAGCGGCAAACTTCCCTTTCTGTACAATTGAACCGAATGTAGGTGTAATCACCGTTCCTGACGAACGTCTGAACGCACTCGCTGAATTGGTGCACCCCCAACGAATTG
>ERZ773104.2121-NODE-2121-length-23426-cov-7.077318_pt1 | contig 23426 bp, 18 predicted proteins | sample MGYA00511920_ERZ773104 | MGnify/ENA primary metagenome ERZ773104 (study PRJEB29015, sample SAMEA2737857) | human gut metagenome | biome: human gut; feature: human-associated habitat; material: faeces | place: China | collected 2012 ...
CGAGACGCAACGTCATCCGTGAAAATTCCGATCCGGGCGATATCATCATCCTGCTCGGCGGCCGTACTGGAAGAGACGGCTGCGGCGGTGCAACCGGTTCCTCCAAAGTACATACGACAGAATCCATCGAGACCTGCGGTGCAGAGGTACAGAAAGGAAACGCACCGACTGAGCGTAAACTGCAGAGACTGTTCCGCCGCGAGGAAGTCAGCCTTCTGATTAAAAAATGCAACGACTTCGGTGCAGGCGGAGTTTCCGTTGCCATCGGCGAGCTGGCACCGGGACTTAAGATCAATCTGGACAAAGTACCGAAAAAATATGCCGGCCTCGACGGAACCGAGATCGCCATCTCCGAGTCCCAGGAGCGTATGGCCGTTGTCATCGACCCGAAAGACCGTGAGCAGTTCCTGAAATATGCCGCAGAAGAGAACCTGGAGGCAACCGAAGTTGCAGTCGTAACCGAGGACCCGCGTCTGGTACTCTCCTGGAGAGGAAAAGAGATCGTCAATATTTCCCGTGCATTCCTGGATACCAACGGAGCACATCAGGAGAATGATGTCTTCGTAGAGATTCCAAAAGCAGAGGACACCCCGTTAAAAAGAAGCGGTGACATTGCCGACGTGAAAGAAAAATGGCTGTCCACCCTGTCAGACCTCAACGCATGCTCCCAGAAAGGTCTTGTCGAGATGTTTGACTCCTCCATCGGAGCAGCCAGCGTGCTGATGCCGTACGGTGGAAAATATCAGCTGACTGAAACTCAGGCCATGGTTGCAAAAGTGCCGGTTCCGGATGGAAAAACCAACACCGTTACCATGATGAGTTACGGCTTTGATCCATACGTATCGAGCTGGAGCCCGTATCACGGAGCAGTCTATGCCGTAACCGAGTCCCTGTCCCGCATCGTGGCAGTCGGCGGCGATTACAGCAAAGTCCGCTTCACCTTCCAGGAATATTTCCGCAGAATGACTGAGGATCCGCACCGCTGGAGCCAGCCGTTCGCAGCACTTCTTGGTGCATACGACGCACAGATGGGCTACGGCCTGCCGTCTATCGGAGGAAAAGACAGTATGTCCGGTACCTTCAACCATATCGATGTACCGCCGACACTCGTATCCTTCGCGGTTGACGTTGCAAAATTAAAAGATGTAGTATCTCCGGAGCTGAAAAACACAGGAGACAAACTCGTGTGGATCCACCTTCCAGTCGACGCACATCTGCTTCCAGAGTACGAAGGCGTCATGGAAACCTACAGAAAACTGCATGAGGATATGCAGAACGGCCGTGTGAAAGCCGCTTATGTCGTAGACCGTCAGGGTATCGCAGCAGCTGTATCCAAGATGGCATTCGGTAATGCTCTCGGCGTAACCATCGAGCACAATGTAGACGAGAGAGATCTCTTTACTCCATATATTGCAGATCTGATCTGCGAAGTTCCGGCTGAAAAAGTCGGAGAGCTGGCAAGCACCTACACCGTCATCGGTGAAGTGACAGACAAACCGGTTCTTTCCTATAAAGACACCGAAATCACCATCCGCGAGGCCGTTTCCGCATGGAACAAACCGCTGGAAAAAGTATTCAAGACCGTATCCGGTGCAGAGCTTCCGGAGGTAGATGCCCTGAATGTGGCAGCAGCAGACGAAAACGGAATTGTTGCAGACAGCTGCTATCAGGCAAAGAGCATCCACGTATGCTCCCACAAGCTGGCACAGCCGACCGTATTCATTCCGGTCTTCCCGGGAACGAACTGTGAGTATGACAGCACCAGAGCTTTCGAGCGTGCCGGTGCAAAAGTTATCACTCAGGTATTCAGCAACCTTTCCGCAGAAGACATCCGCGGTTCTGTCGATGCCTTTGAAAAAGCCATCAACCAGGCGCAGATCATCATGTTCCCTGGCGGATTCTCCGCAGGTGATGAGCCGGATGGATCAGCAAAATTCTTTGCAACCGCATTCCAGAATGCGAAGATCAAAGAAGCTGTTACCAAACTGCTGAATGAGAGAGACGGACTTGCCCTTGGTATCTGCAACGGATTCCAGGCACTGATCAAATTGGGACTCGTTCCGTACGGTGAGATTCTCGGACAGACGGAGGATTCCCCGACTCTGACCTTCAACACCATCGGACGCCATATTTCCAAGATGGTTTACACGAAGGTTGTGACCAACAAATCCCCATGGCTGGCAGGCGCCGAGCTTGGCGGTGTTTACACCAACCCGGCATCCCACGGCGAGGGACGTTTCGTAGCATCGAAAGAGTGGATCGACAAGCTGATGGCAAACGGCCAGATTGCAACCCGCTACTGCGATGTCAACGGAAACCTGACCAACGACGAGTACTGGAATGTCAACGGTTCCTACTGCGGAATCGAGGGTATCACCAGCCCGGACGGCCGTGTCTTTGGTAAGATGGCACACGCAGAGCGCCGCGACAACGGCGTAGCAGTCAACATCTACGGAGAGCAGGATCTGAAGATCTTTGAGTCCGGTGTTGCTTACTTTAAATAAAATAAAACCAAAATAGAAGATTCCCGCAGAGAGGAAGAAAGCTCCTTTCTGCGGGAATTTTTTTGTCAGAACAGTAATTTCTGGTTTCGAAAGAAAAAATTTGATTATGCGCCGCGGTGCAGTTATAACGCAATATTTTGCTTTATTAACAAAAGTAATAAGGTCAAGTAGTAGAAATATTCTGAAAAAACGAAAGATTTCGATAGTCTCAACACATTACATATATGACGGGCCCGGAAGAGAAGGACAGCGAAATAACAGGAGGGAGAAAGAAGTGTATGAGACAAGAGGAGGAACGATTTTTTCAGATCATATTCGAGGAAAACAGTCATGTGCTGTTCCGTTATATCTGCGGTCAGTTGAACAATGACCGGGAGACGGCGAAGGATGTGCTGAACGATGTATGGGAGGTATTGGTGGTAAAATTTAAAACCGTTGCCGATCTCGAAGGAGAAGAGATGACGAAATGGCTGTTCTGTGTGGCGAAAAATAAGATCAAGAATCAGCGCAGAAAACATTATTATCAGAATGAAGTTTCCTATACACAGTATCAGAAAGAGAACAGAAATGAAGGGGAGGCGGCCGCGACAGCCGAGATTGAGGAACGAATGGTGATGCAGAACTGCATCCAGAACCTGAATCCGATGGATCAGCGCATTTTCTGGGGGAGAGCATATGGATTCAGCTACAAAGAGCTCAGCGGATTCTGCAAGAAAAGCGAGCAGGCGCTGCAGTGCCAGTACAGCCGCGCAATCAAGAAACTGCAGGGAATGATGAGTCAGGAAATCAGTCTGACGAGAGCGTAGAAAATGGAAATGGTATGCAGCGGAAACCTCAACTCTTACAATCTAAAAACAATAGAAATATCTAAAAAATTCTCTGCAGGAGAATATCCTGTGTCTAAAAATAAAGTGTTACCGTTTACATATCAAAAATCCGTTTTCCTCGTTGTCGTGGCGCGGAAATTGTGTTAAAATATTTTTAGAAAATTCACACGATGTGCGAGAAGGCAGAAAGGATGAAAACAACATGAAGGATGAGTACGTAGCCTATGTAGGCACTTATACCCATGGAAGCAGCATTGGTATTCATTTATATGATGTAAATGTAGAAGAAGGCACTCTGACAGAGCGAAAAGTCATACCGGTCAACAACTCTTCCCACATTGCCCGTTCCTTAAACGGCAAATACCTGTATTCGATTGCAGATGAAGGCGTTGCAGTGTTTGCAGTGGAGGATGACGGAGACCTGACCCCGATCAACAAAGTAGACATCGACGGCATGCGCGGCTGCTATCTGTCGGTGGACAAAACCGGAAGATACCTGTTCGTGGCAGGCTATCATGACGGAAAAGTAACCGTTGTACATACCCATAAGGACGGCCGCCTCGGAAGTCTGATGGACGGCGTGTTCCACAAGGGCCTTGGCAGTGTGGCAGAGCGTAACTTCCGCCCGCATGTCAGCTGTGTCGTTCCTACACCGGACAACAAATATGTCTGCGCAGTCGACAACGGCATTGACCAGATCAAAATGTACAAGCTGAACACACAGCGTGACCGCCTGAAACTGGTGGATATCCTGCGCTGTGAGCGTGAATCCGGTCCGAGAGAGATCGTTTTCAGTGAATCCGGAAAATACGCGTATGTCATTTACGAGCTGATGAACAAAGTCGATGTATTCAGCTACCGTGATACGGGAAACGGACCGGAATTTGAAAAACTGCAGTCGATCAGCACCACATCCGCGAACGTGGACCAGGCGCACGACGCTGCATCCGGCATGTGCCTTTCCCCGGATCACCACTACCTGTTTACTTCTACAGCCGGAGACAATACCGTAGCAATGTTCCATATCGACCCGGAGACCGGCTGCCTGGAGAAGAAGTTTGCACTTCCGATCAGCGGCGAATATCCAAAGGATATTGCAATGTTCCCGGACGGAAAACATATCGCAGTGGCAAACCATGAGTCCAACACGATCACAACATTTACTGTTGATTATGAGAAAAACGTGCTGGTTCAGAAAGGCCGCCCGATGAAAGTGGAGACGCCGAACTGTATTCTGATTACGAAAAAAGGCGTTCACTAAAAAAATAACGCAAAAATGCCTGCAGGAAGAACTGTATCCCGCAGGCATTTTTTGTGTTGAAGCCAGAAAGAAGCAGTCCGGCCTTTATTTCTCGTCCAGAGCCCAGACTTTCTTTACATTGTCCAGTTTGGCGCTCATGCCGACGAGCAGTGCGTCCGCCAGGACAAGAGCGGTCATGCATTCCACGACAACAACGGCGCGTGCAACGACGATCGGGTCGTGGCGGCCTTTGATTTCGATGGCAATGTTTTCACCATCTTTGTTGATGGTCTGCTGGGAAGCAGCAACGGACGGGGTCGGTTTGAAACCAGCCCGGACAACGATATCGCTTCCGTCGCTGATACCGCCTAAAATACCGCCGGCGTGGTTGGTCAGCTTGACAATGGAGCCGTCCGCATTTACATGGAAGGCATCGTTATTGGTAAGCCCGGTAGCTGTGCAGACCGAGAAACCGTCTCCGATTTCCACGCCTTTTACGGCGCCGATGGAGACGAGTGCTTTTGCAAGGTTGGCATCGAGCTTTTCAAACACCGGATCGCCGACACCGGCCGGCATATGGTGAACGACACATTCGACCACACCGCCGACGGAATTTTTTTCCGCCATGGCTTTTGTTAAAAGCTCGGAAGCCTTTTCGGCAGCCTCTGCATCCGGCATATTCAGGGCGTTATTCGCGATTTCAGCGGTATCAAAAGACTGGATTTCCACGTCACCGATGGAGCGGGTGTAGGCGGAAACGGTGATGCCAAGCTCAGAGAGCATTTTTAAGGCAATGGCACCTGCAGCCACGCGTGCGATCGTCTCGCGTCCTGAGGAGCGTCCGCCGCCGCGGTAGTCGCGGAAACCGTATTTTGCATCAAACGTATAGTCGGCGTGGCCCGGTCTGTAATAGGAAGCAATGTCGCTGTAATCTTTGGAATGCTGATCCTCATTCCATACCACCATGGAAATCGGGGTACCGGTCGTTTTTCCTTCGAAAGTGCCGGATAAAATCTGAACGGTATCGGATTCTTTCCGTTTTGTGGTAAAGCGGTTCTGTCCCGGCTTCCTGCGGTCGAGGTAAACCTGAATATCCTCCTCGGAAAGCGAAAGGCCGGCCGGCACTCCGTCCACAACAACGCCCACGCCTTTTCCATGAGACTCTCCCCAGGTGGTCAGTCTGAAGATGGTACCAAATGATGATCCTGCCATATATAAAGTCCTCCTGAATTTTTTCGTATATTTATAAAATAACTGGAAAAGATTTCTAATAAATTATACCGGAAAGTAAAACATTCGTAAAGCTCTTTTTCAGAGACGAAATTCACCGTTATACCGTTTGACAAACGAAAAGGCAGCACGTATAATGAGAATGTATTTTCGGGCAGTGAAAGCCGGTGAAATAAAACAAACAAAAAGGAAGAGTGTGCATGAATTTTTTAGACAAAATGGAGCGAAAATATGGGAGATATGCATTAAGCCACCTCACGATGTATATTATCGTAACGTACATTGCGGGATATATCATTGCGCTTGCGGCTCCCATCATGAGACAGTATCTGACGCTGGAACCATACTATATTCTGCATGGCCAGATCTGGCGTCTGGTGAGCTGGATTCTGATTCCGCCGAGCAGCCTTGATATCTTTACGATCATCATGCTGTTTTTCTATTACTCAATCGGAACAAGCCTTGAGAGAGCCTGGGGAGATTTCAAGTATAATGTTTACATCTTTTCCGGCATTCTGATGACCATTATCGGTTCCTTCCTGCTGTATGGAATCTTATATGCAGTCAACGGATATCCGTCGCTGATGGGAACGGCATTCAGCACTTACTACATCAGCCTCTCGATTTTCCTCGGCTTTGCGATCAGCTTCCCGGATATGCAGGTACTGCTGTATTTCATTATTCCGATCAAAATCAAATGGCTGGCATACCTTGACGTAGCGCTTCTCGCCTACAGCATGATTACCAGCATCATGAGCGGAAACTGGGCAGGATGTGTTGTTATTCTTTGTTCCCTTGCAAACGTCCTTGTGTTCTTCCTGATGACAAGAAAAGGAAAACGCGGCTCTTTCCAGCAGAACAGACGCCGGAAGGAATTCAAAAAGGCCGTTTCAAGAGGCGAAGCCGAATACCGCAATCCGAACGGGATCACAAAACACAAATGTGCGATCTGCGGCCGGACCGAAAAAGATGATCCGAATCTGGAGTTCCGTTTCTGTTCCCGATGCAACGGAAACTATGAATACTGCCAGGATCACCTGTTTACGCATGAACATGTAAAATGAAGAAGGAGAGAAAGTATGAGAAGAACGAAAATTGTCTGCACCATGGGACCAAATACCAACTCCCGTGACCTGATGAAAAAACTGATTGAAACCGGAATGGATGTTGCTCGTTTTAATTTTTCTCATGGAGACCACGATGAGCAGAAAATGCGTATGGATATGCTGAAAGAGCTTCGAAAAGAGCTGAAAACTCCTGTGGCAATCCTTCTGGATACCAAAGGACCGGAAATCCGTACCGGCGTTTTGAAAGATGGCAAAAAAGTAAATCTGGTAACCGGACAGACTTTTACCCTGACAACCGTTCAGGAGACCGGAGATGAAAATCACTGTTCGGTCAGCTACACCGGCCTTACCGACGATATCAAAGAGGGAGACACAATTCTGATCGATGATGGTCTGATCGGCCTGCGCGTAGAAAAAGTAAATGCACCGGAAATTGTCTGTACCGTAGTAAACGGCGGCGAGCTCGGAGAGAAGAAGGGTGTGAATGTACCAAACGTTTCGATCAATCTTCCGAACCTGACGGAGAAAGACAAAGGAGATCTTCTCTTTGGTATTGAACAGGATATTGATTTTGTAGCGGCTTCTTTTATCCGAAATGCAGAGGCAATTAACGAAATCCGTGAGTTCCTTGTGGCAAACGGAGGAGAGCGTATTGATATCATTGCCAAGATCGAAAATGCGGAGGGTGTGCAGAACATCGACAGCATCATCGATGCGGCAGATGGTGTGATGGTTGCAAGGGGAGACCTTGGTGTAGAGATTCCGGCGTGCCAGGTACCGCATGTACAGAAAATCATCATTGAAAAATGCAATCATAAATACAAACCGGTTATCACAGCAACCCAGATGCTGGATTCCATGATCCGGAACCCGCGCCCGACCCGTGCAGAGGTAGCCGATGTTGCGAATGCAATTTATGATGGAACGGATGCAATCATGCTCTCCGGCGAAACAGCAGCCGGAAAATATCCGATCGAGGCAGTTACCATGATGGGAGAGATTGCCGAGCAGACAGAGCGCTATCTGAAATTCGAAGATTACCGCGATGGAAAAGCGCTGGAAGGAAAGCTGAATGTTTCCGCAGCAGTCGGAAGTGCAGCCGTTTCTATGGTAGAACACATCAAAGCAGCCTGCATTGTGACCCCGACTATGTCTGGTCAGACCGCAAGACTGATTTCCAACCTTCGTCCGAGCGTACCGATTTACGGCGTTACCCCATATGAATGGGCAAGAAGAAAAATGCAGCTCTACTGGGGCGTTCGTCCGGTGACCGGATACGAGGAAGATTCTACGGAGAACATCATTTCCCATGCTATGTATATGGTGCGCCGTGAGGAGCTCGTAGAACGTGGCGATATGGTTATTTTTACGGCCGGAGACCCTGCTACTAACGAGGTGACGGGTGAAGGATATATGACAAACATGCTTCACATTATTCAGGCAAAATAAGCAGAAGAAGGAGACAAAAGAGAATGACGAAGAAGCCTTTTGTAACAAAAGAAAAACTGGAAGAAATCGCAGCAGCAGTACCAACTCCGTTTCACATTTACGATGAAAAAGGAATTCGTGAGAATGCGAAAGCAGTAAAGGAAGCTTTTTCCTGGAATCCGGGATTTCGTGAGTATTTTGCTGTAAAAGCGAACCCAAACCCGACACTGATCAAAATGCTGGGTGAATATGACTGCGGATGCGACTGCTCTTCTTACACGGAGCTGATGCTTTCCGATGCGATGGGATTTGAGAAAGATAAAATCATGTTTTCATCCAACGTAACACCGGCTGCAGAGTATCAACTGGCTGCAGAGCTTGGTGCGATCATTAACCTTGATGATATTACGCATATTGATTTTCTTGAGAAAACATTGGGCTACATTCCGAAGAAAATCTGCTGCCGTTATAACCCGGGCGGACTGTTTAAAATCAGCACCGACATCATGGATAATCCGGGAGATGCCAAATATGGTATGACAACCGAGCAGATTTTTGAGGCATTCCGCATTCTGAAGGCAAAAGGGGCAGAAGAGTTCGGCATCCATTCCTTCCTTGCAAGTAATACCGTAACCAACGATTACTACCCGGTTCTGGCAAAAACACTGTTTGAGCTGGCTGTAAAGCTGCAGAAAGAGACGGGCGTGAAGATTAAATTCATCAATCTTTCCGGCGGTGTCGGAATCCCGTACAAACCGGGTCAGGAAGGCAATGACATCCGCGTGATTGGTGAGGGTGTACATAAAGTGTACGATGAAGTCCTCGTTCCGGCCGGCATGGGCGATGTTGCAATTTACACGGAGATGGGCCGTTTCATGATGGGACCGTACGGCGGACTCGTTACGCGCGCAATCCATCAGAAACACATTTACAAAGAGTATATTGGCTGTGATGCATGCGCGGTCAACCTGATGCGGCCGGCAATGTACGGCGCTTACCACCACATCACGGTGATGGGGAAAGAAGATCAGCCGTGCGACCACAAATATGACGTAACAGGCTCCCTGTGCGAGAACAACGATAAATTCGCGATCGACCGCATGCTTCCGGAAGTGGAAGTCGGAGACCTCCTCTTCATCCACGACACCGGCGCACATGGATTTTCCATGGGATACAACTACAACGGAAAATTAAAATCTGCAGAGGTTCTGTTAAAAGAGGACGGCAGCTTTGAAGTCATCCGCCGCGCAGAAACCCCGAAAGACTACTTCGCTACACTGGATGGAACACCGGAGTATGAAAAGATGTTTGGAAATAAATAAGAGATAACAACAGTAAAACCCCTTTCAAAAAGAACCATGCGGCAGATGGCCGGTTCTTCGAAAGGGGTTTTCTTTCTTTCAAAAGCTGTTTTTTTGAAGGGAAGACAATAAAAAAAGATCTGCATCAACGTTCGTTTTTGCAGATCTTTTTTAGCTATGCCGCTGGCCGGACTCGAACCGGCACGGTTATTCACCGCTTGATTTTGAGTCAAGTGCGTCTACCAATTCCGCCACAGCGGCAGTGTTCGTAATCAGAACAAGATATATTTTACCATAAAAACAAGAAGGACGCAAGAGAAAAAAATGGAATAATTATCATAAAAACTTTCTAAAAAAGATTGACGAAAGGAAAAAATAGAAGTATAGTGTAGATAGTTTAGTACCATACTAAATTTTACATCATAAGTTCAAATAACGATTTATCGAAAACGCCATCGTTAGATGGTCCACAGTGTGTGGAACGAAAACTGTTGTCTTCATAGACAGCAGTTTTTTTGTTGTCTAAAATTAGAAATGAAACATGGTTATGATTCAGTACTGTGAGAACAGCAAGAACCAGGAAGTAGAATTGTTGAAAATAGGAAAGAAAAGATGTAAAAAATCAAAATATATGGTAAAATTAGATAAAATGTAGAAAATGGAGGAAAGAACAGATGAAAGGGGAATATTATCTCGGACTTGATATGGGAAGCAGTTCGGTTGGATGGGCTGTGACAAATGAGAAGTACGAAATTTTGCGCGCACATGGAAAAACACTTTGGGGTGTACGGCTATTTGACAGTGCACAGACTGCAGAAGAGAGAAGAGGGTTTCGGACAGCAAAACGAAGATTGGATCGTCGTAATTGGAGAATAGAATTGCTGCAGAAAATTTTTGCGGAAGAAGTAGAAAAGATAGATGATGGATTTTTTCGCAGAATGAAAGAGAGTCGTTACTGGCCAGAGGATAAGCGTGACAGGCAGGGAAAGTGTCCGGAACTTCCCTATGCATTGTTTGCGGATGATGATTACACAGACAAAGAATATCATAAACAGTTTCCAACCATCTATCATCTGAGAAAATGGTTAATGGAAACTGACGAAACGCCTGATATTCGCCTGATATATCTTGCTCTGCATCATATGATGAAACACAGAGGCCATTTTCTATTAAACGGAAATATCGAACAGGTAAGAGAATTTCAGACAACATTTGAACAGTTCCTTGAAGCAGTGCGGGCAGAAGAACTTGGCTTTTCTTCCGAGATTGGAGTGGAAAGAAGCAAGGAAATAGAGGCAATTTTAAAAGACCGAACATTGACCAAATCTGCGAAAAAGACAAAAGCAGTAAAAGCAATGCGGGCAGAAACATCCTGTGAAAAAGAGTGGCTGGGATTGATTACCGGTGGAACAGCAAAACTGGGAAATCTGTTTGGGGAAAAACAGATGGATACACTGGAACGGCCAAAACTTTGCTTCGCAGATGCAGGTTATGAAGAATACGCTGGAGAGATCGAAGCAGAGCTGGGAGAAAAATATGTATTAATTGAACACGCAAAAGCAGTGTACGATTGGGCTGTTCTGGCTGATATTTTGCAGAACTATTCTTCTCTTTCAGAGGCAAAAGTGGCACTTTATGAAAAGCATAAAAAAGATCTGAAAGATCTGAAAAAGCTGGTCAGAGAGAATCTTTCAAGGGAAGAATATCAGAGACTGTTTGCAAAAAAGGATGAAAAAGCTAATTATTATGCGTATATCAAGGCACCAAAACAATGTAGTCAGGAAGACTTTTACGGTTATCTGAAAAAGAATATTCTGGGCAAGATATCAGATGTGACGAAAGCATCCTGCATGCAGAAGGAAATGGAAATGGGAACGTTTCTTCCGAAACAGACTGTAAAAGACAACAGTGTCATTCCATATCAGATTCATTTATATGAATTAAATGCAATCCTGAAAAATCTGGAAGATAAAGTTCCGCTACTGAAAGAGAATGGAGAGAAGATTCAAAAGATTTTCACATTCCGCATTCCGTACTACGTAGGACCCTTAAACGGAATTCGAAAAAAAGGGGAGAAGAGTAACTGGGCGGTACGAAAAGAAGGCAAAATATATCCATGGAACTTCGATGAGATGGTAGATTTGGAAGCAAGTGCAGAGCAGTTTATTCGAAGAATGACGAATAAATGTACTTATCTGCCAAGTGAAGATGTTTTACCAAAGTATTCTCTGCTGTACAGCAAATACGAAGTTTTAAATGAATTAAATAATCTGCGTTTGGATGGAGAAAAGATATCTGTAGAGCAGAAACAGAAAATATATGAAGAAGTATTCCAGAAAAGCAGAAAGGTTACACAGAAAAAACTGAAAAACTATTTAGTGAAAGAAGGAATTACCGGAAAAGAAGTTGAAATTACCGGAATTGATGGTGATTTCAAGAGTTCTCTTACGGCATACCATGACTTTAAAGAGAAATTAACAAATCTGTCACTGAACCAGGCGGAAAAAGAATGCATCATCCTGAACGTAACGCTGTTTGGAGATGATAAAGCGATACTGAAACAGAGATTAAAGAAACTGTTTCCGGAGTTGACAGAAAAACAAAGAGACAGCATAAGTAAACTGCCGTATCGTGGTTGGGGAAGACTCTCAAAAGTGTTTTTGGAAGAGATGGAAGCACCGGCACCGGAAACGGGAGAGGCATGGTCTATTATTCGGGCTTTGTGGGAGACGAATGACAATCTGATGCAACTGCTTAGCGAAAAATATTTGTTTGCATCGGCAATCGAAGAAAAGAATGGAAACGAACAGAAAAAACGGGATATTTCGTATGAATTAGTCGAGGAGCTTTACGTATCACCGGCAGTGAAGCGGCAGATTTGGCAGAGCCTTTTGATTGTAAAGGAAATCTGTAAAGTGATGGGAAACCCACCGAAACGTGTTTTTATAGAAATGGCAAGAGAAAAAACCGATCAGGGAAGAACCTCTTCAAGAAAAAAGAAACTGCTGGAACTTTATAAAAAATGTAAAGCGGAAGAAAAAGACTGGATAGATGAGATTGAAAAGCGTTCCGATGCGGAAATGAGAAGAGACAAGCTGTATTTGTATTATACGCAAAAAGGAAAATGCATGTATTCCGGTGAAACAATTGAACTGGAGGAATTGTGGGATAATCAGAAGTATGACATTGATCATATTTTTCCACAGTCCAAAGTGATGGATGATAGCCTGGATAACCGGGTACTTGTAAAGAAAAAGTGTAATCAGATGAAAGAGGATAAATATCCGATCGATGAAACAGTTCGGAAAAAAATGCAGCCATTCTGGAAATCTTTAGTGGATGCCGGATTGATCAGTGAAGAAAAATATAAACGGCTGATAAGAGGAAATGGATTTGAACCGTCTGAATTGGCTGGATTTATTTCCAGGCAGCTGGTGGAAACTCGTCAGAGTACAAAAGCGGCAGCAAGTATTCTGCAGCAGGTGATCCCGGATACACAGATTGTTTATGTAAAAGCGCCAACCGTTTCAAAGTTCCGTAAGGATTTTAAATTTCTGAAGGTACGGGAGATGAATGATTATCATCATGCGAAGGATGCTTATTTGAATATTGTCGTGGGCAACGCATATTTTGTAAAATTTACATCAAATCCGATTCACTTCATTAAGGAAAATCCGGGAAGAAGTTATAACCTGAAGAAGATGTTTGAACAGGAAAGAATTGAACGAAACGGAGAAATTGCCTGGGAAAGCGGGAACGGAACCATTGCGACAGTCCGAAAATTTATGGAAAAGAACAACATTCTTGTGACGCGAAGATCGTATGAGGCAACAGGTGCATTGTTTGACCAGCAGATTGTCAAAAAAGGAAAAGGTCAGGTTCCGATCAAGAGCAGTGATGAACGGCTTTGTGATATACAGAAGTATGGAGGATATAACAAAGAGGCGGGAGCTTGCTTTGTACTGGCAGAATCGGAGGGCAAAAAGGGAAAGAAAATACGAACAATCGAGTATGTGCCGATTCGTCTGAAAAAGGAAATTCAGAAGTCAGAAGAAAATATAATTCGGTATCTGGAAGAGGAAAGACAGTTAAAGAATCCGCGAGTGCTGGTGCCGGAAATCAAAATAGATACTCTGTTGTGTGTGGACGGATTTTATATGTGGGTTTCCGGAAGATCAGGAGATCAGCTATTGATGCAAGGTGCAAATCAGCTGGTACTTTCCCAGGAAGAAACGGAAATACTGAAAAAAATAGTACAGTACGTGGAACGTAAAAAACAGAATAAAGAACTGAAAATTTACGATTCCGACCATTTAGAAGAAAAGAAGGTGGTGATGCTGTATGAAACCTTTTTAAATAAATTAACAAATACGGTATATGCAAAAAAACTTGGAGCACAGGCAAAGACATTAACGGAAAAAAGAGAAAAATTTAAAGAATTATGCATAGAAGAAAAGTGTATCGTTTTGTATGAAATTTTACATTTTTTCCAGTGCCAGAGTGTTACCGCTGATTTGAAATTAATTGGAGGATCTGGAAGAGCAGGAATTTTGTATCTCAACAAAAATATAACCGATTGCAGTCGAATCGAAATGATTCATCAATCGCCAACCGGTATCTACGAGCAGGCAGTAGACCTGAATGCATTATGAGCTGGCGGATTGTGGTTATTTCCAAACGGGCAAAGCTGGACTATCAGCTTGGTTATCTTGTGGTGCGAAATGAGGAAGTAACAAAAATACATTTAAGTGAAATCTCAACCATTCTGATTGAGTCAACGGCAGCAACAGTCACAACAAGTCTGCTGGCAGAGCTGACCAAAAAGAAAATAAAAGTGATTTTTTGCGATGAAAAGAGAAATCCATCGTCGGAACTGGTTGGGTATTACGGAAGTCATGATACCAGCAATAAAATCAGAAAGCAGATTCAGTGGAGCCGGCACAGTAAAGAAGCGATCTGGACAGAGATTGTGACGGAAAAAATACGAAAACAGAAGGAACTGTTAAAAAATCTGGGAAAGGAAGAAGCGGGTCTGTTAGAAGCATATTTACAGGAGATTGGCTGGAACGATGAGACAAACCGGGAAGGGCATGCGGCAAAGGTATATTTTAATGCGTTGTTCGGTATGACATTTACCAGAACTGCGGATTGTCCGGAAAATGCAGCGCTGAATTACGGATATAGCATTTTGTTGTCTGCGTTTGCGAGAGAAATTGTAGCGAGCGGTTATATTACACAGCTCGGACTCTTTCATGATAATATGTTTAATCAGTTTAATCTGGCGTCCGATTTGATGGAACCGTTCCGTGTCCTGATTGACCGGGAAGTAATCCAAATGCAGAGGAAAGAATTTACGCATGAGGAAAAAATACAGTTGGTCAATGTATTAAACAACGAAGTCATGATAGACGGGAAAACACAGTATGTGAATAATGCCATAAAAATTTACTGTAAAAGTGTATTTGATGCCTTAAATGAGAATGACAGTGCATTGATCCGGTTTTACGGCCTATGAGTTATCGTTTTATGAGAGTATTGGTACTGTTTGATCTTCCGGTGCTGACGGGCGATCAGAGAAGAGAATATGCGAGATTTCGAAAGTTTTTATTGAAAAGCGGATTCCTGATGCTCCAGGAATCCGTATACTGTAAGCTTGCGTTAAATACAACTGCAGTGAATGGAATCGTGGATCAGATTCATAAAAATAAGCCGGAAGAAGGCCTGGTACAGCTTTTAACGGTGACTGAGAAGCAGTATGCGAAAATGGATCTGATTGTTGGGAACGTAAAGAGTGAAGTGTTGAATACGGATGAAAGGCTGGTGATTTTATGAAACTGGTACATGTGGACTTGGAAAAACCTATTGCGATTCATCGGAACTGTCCCACGGAATGGATTATAGAATCATCGGAGCTGTTTTTAAAATATGTGGGGCAGCTGCAAAAACAAAATCAGGGAGAGGAGGGAAATTTCGTACTTTCTAAAGCTGACACAGAGCTGAATATGAAAAGAGATGTGGAATTGATATTAACGCCATTTTCTCTTGATTTTGCGGATCACAGAATACAAAAACGGTTATTTACAGAGCTGGTCAAAAGTGCGCAAAATGAAGAAATGTTTCTGGAAACACAGAGAATTATTGCGGAACTGAAGAAATACATCTATCAATTGGAAGCTGCCAGTGGGTACGAATTGGAACAAAATGAGGAAATCGATTTGAGCGCACTCCTAAAATTGATGGGAGTTCAGACAGAAACCGAAAAAGAGATGGGGCTTCTGGAAAAATTGACGCAATATATCAAAGTTATGGCCGAACTTCTCCAAAAAGAACTGGTGATTCTGATAAATATTCGGTCCTATCTGAACGAAACACAAATAAACAAACTCTCCCAAATGGCATGCTACTATGAAATATCCTTGCTTTTCATAGAAAATATACAAAGGGACTTTTCGAATCAGAGAGAATATTATATAATTGACAAAGATGGATGTGATGTCTATTAATATCCATCGGATGTTTGAGTACCTGTTTTGTGCAGATGAAAGCAGTTCATTTTTAAATTTGAGGTTTGAGAATGATGTAAAAATGTATGGTACTCAAACTAAAAAACAAGCCCTTGACTGTCTCCCTCCGTTTGAGAATGATGTAAAAATGTATGGTACTCAAACTCTTCCTCTTCATCAGTCACCAGAAGTGGTGTTTGAGAATGATGTAAAAATGTATGGTACTCAAACGTTTGTGGTCGCTGTTCGGATGCTGTTCCAGTTTGAGAATGATGTAAAAATGTATGGTACTCAAACTTTTATGGGTTCGACGAAGACGCGCAGATCGTTTGAGAATGATGTAAAAATGTATGGTACTCAAACGGAAGTAGAGGGTATTATCATCAGTGATACGTTTGAGAATGATGTAAAAATGTATGGTACTCAAACTCCTGGTAGATACTATAGTCTTTTGAGTTTGTTTGAGAATGATGTAAAAATGTATGGTACTCAAACGCCGGTGAACCGTCCAATTCCTGGCCGATAGTTTGAGAATGATGTAAAAATGTATGGTACTCAAACAGCGGAGATCTACGAAGCTATTAACCGGATGTTTGAGAATGATGTAAAAATGTATGGTACTCAAACTGAAGACACTCGATTGCAAGGTCACGCATAGTTTGAGAATGATGTAAAAATGTATGGTACTCAAACAATTTCTAAATCAATCCGGAACAGATACGTGTTTGAGAATGATGTAAAAATGTATGGTACTCAAACGGGTCCATTATCCTCCACCGCAATCCATACGTTTGAGAATGATGTAAAAATGTATGGTACTCAAACTGCCGCCATGACCTGAAAAATCCACTTGCCGTTTGAGAATGATGTAAAAATGTATGGTACTCAAACATTCGTTACTTCAGATGCTTTCAATCCATAGTTTGAGAATGATGTAAAAATGTATGGTACTCAAACTTTCATATCGAAATTAAATGATCGTGGAATGTTTGAGAATGATGTAAAAATGTATGGTACTCAAACAATGACAAAACATCAGACAGCAACCACAACGTTTGAGAATGATGTAAAAATGTATGGTACTCAAACGGAAAATCGTTCTTGAACGGAATCCTTGCGTTTGAGAATGATGTAAAAATGTATGGTACTCAAACTCACGATTGATGGTGTGAAGGATGGAACCTGTTTGAGAATGATGTAAAAATGTATGGTACTCAAACATTCCGCTCGAAAAGTGTGCGGAACTAATGGTTTGAAAATGATGTAAAATGTATGGTGCTCAAACTGTCCTAAGATCTGCTGTACCTCTTCGATCGTTTGAGAATGATGTAAAATTTATTTTTGTGAACAACAAGAATAGATAATTCAAAATGAAATATTCAGAAGACAGTATGAAATCGACTTAATTGTCTTTTTCTTGCTGTCTTTTTCCTTGTCTCAAAGCGCCGCACCATGTATAATAAAACCACAAGAATTTCATTTCATAGTTTTTACAGGAGGAACCTGAATCATGATCCTTGCAATAGACATCGGCAACACGAACATCGTCCTTGGGTGTGTGGAAGGGAAAAAAACATACTTCATCGAAAGACTCTCCACGGACAAGGCAAAAACAGAGCTGGAATACGCAGTCAGCCTGAAAAATGTACTGGAACTGTATGAGATTCCGGTGGAGCAGATCGAAGGAGGTATCATCTCTTCCGTTGTTCCGCAGGTGACAGAGCTCTGCCGGAGTGCGGCAGAAAAAGTGATTAAAAAGCCGGTCAAAGTTGTCGGCCCCGGTGTGAAGACCGGACTTAATATCAAACTGGACGACCCCGCAACGGCAGGAAGCGATCTTGTTGTTGTAGCAGTAGCAGCGCTGAATGAATACACATGTCCGCAGATTCTTATCGATATGGGAACTGCCACGACGATGAGTGTACTTGATCAGAAAGGAAGCTTCATCGGAGGCGTGATTCTTCCGGGACTTCGTACTTCGCTGGATGCTCTCGTATCAAATGCCGCGCAGCTTAGCCAGACCAGTCTGACAGCACCGAAAAAAGTCATTGGCAAAAATACGCTGGACTGTATGAAAGGCGGTATGATTTATGGAAACGCTGCCAGCATCGACGGCATGATCGAACGGATGGAAGAAGAACTTGGCTGCAAATGCACGATTGTGGCTACCGGAGGTCTGGCGAAAGCTGTGATTCCGCACTGCAGACATGACATCATCATCGATGAGAATCTGCTCCTGAAAGGTCTTCAGATCATCTACGAGAAAAACAGGTAGGGAAACCGTTTGTTGACAAAGTTTGCGAATTGTTATAACATATGTATAACAAAACGATACGAGAAAGCAGGGTGTAACTATGTATTATGAGACAATACAGATCGATTTCAACAGCGATGAAGCGATCTATATCCAGCTGAGAAATCAGATTATTCTGGGTATTGCCACTTCCAGAATTCAGGAAGGAGATACTCTACCTTCGGTAAGACAGCTCGCAGACAATATCGGTATCAACATGCATACCGTAAATAAGGCCTACAGCGTACTCCGGCAGGAGGGGCTTCTTTCGATTGACCGAAGAAAAGGAGCCGTTATCTCTATCGATGCGGATAAACTGTATGCCATGCAGGAACTGCGCGAAGATCTGCAGGTGATTCTTGCAAAAGCCGTCTGCAAAAATATATCAAAAGAAGAAGTACATCAGCTTGTAGATGAAATTTACAGCAATTACGCAGACGAAACATGAAGGAGACAATAGTATTATGAGAGAAGGATATACCAGTCAGGCAAAAAAAGCACTGGCATATGCGGTTAGGACAGCTGAAAAATGTGGACATAATTACGTAGGAACCGAACACCTTCTGATCGGACTTCTGAACGTGGAGGATGGCACAGCAGGCATGGTGCTTTCTGAGTTTCACGTAGATGCCGGACAGCTTACCGAACTGATTGACCGTCTGATTGCACCAGGCGGAAACACCGTGACCGAATCCCGACCGGGCTATACTCCGCGGGTACGCAGAGTGCTTGAAAATGCAGAAGCGGAGGCAGCGCGTTTTAAGAGCAGAGCTGTGGGAACCGAGCATCTGCTGATCGCAATCTTAAAAGAAAGTGACTGTGTTGCTACCCGTTTGCTTTTTACCATGGGGATCAACATTCAGAAACTATATGGAGCAATCCTTACTGCCATGGGCGAGGCACCGCTGCAGGGCGGTGCAAGCGGAAATGCAAATACCGGCCGCGGACCGCAGACAAGAGGTGGAGCGCAGACCAGCGAAACGCCGGCACTGGACCAGTACAGCCGGGATCTAACTGAGCTTGCGCGCGAAGGAAAACTCGATCCGGTTGTCGGCCGTGGGCAGGAAATTGAGCGTGTCATTCAGATCTTAAGTCGCCGGACAAAAAACAACCCGTGTCTGATCGGAGAGCCGGGTGTCGGAAAAACGGCGATTGCGGAAGGTCTGGCGCAGCGGATTGCCCTTGGCATTGTGCCGGAAACGATCCGCGATAAGCGAGTTGTTGTCCTTGACCTTTCCGGAATGGTAGCCGGAAGCAAATACCGCGGTGAGTTCGAAGAACGTATCAAACGTGTCGTCAAGGAAGTGACGGACAATGAAAATATTCTGCTGTTCATCGATGAACTTCACACCATCATCGGGGCCGGCGGTGCAGAGGGAGCACTCGATGCATCCAATATCTTAAAACCGTCCCTTTCCCGCGGAGAAATTCAGCTCATCGGTGCAACCACGCTCGAAGAATACCGTAAATACATCGAAAAAGATGCCGCATTGGAGCGCCGTTTCCAGCCGGTGAAAGTAGAAGAACCGACAGAAAGCGAAGCACTTGATATCTTAAAAGGCCTGCGCCCATACTACGAACGCCACCACGGCGTGGAAATCACCGATGAAGCACTGGAAGCAGCCGTAAAAATGAGCGTCCGCTACATCAACGACCGTTTCCTGCCGGATAAAGCCATCGATCTGATCGATGAGGCATCCGCAGGCGTACAGCTCGCCGGCTACCAGGTGCCGGACAACATGGCAAAAGAGGAGCAGACACTGTTCGAAGTACAGAAAGAAAAAGAATCCGCGATCAGTACCGGCGATTTTGAGCAGGCAAAAGAACTGCAGGCGCGCCAGCAGGAGCTCGAAAAAGATCTGGAGCAGATCCGAAAACGCTTTGAACGCCGTTGCAAAAACAAAAAACTGCAGGTAACAGAAGAAGAAATCGCAAAAACCGTATCCACCTGGACGAAAATTCCGGTACAGCGTCTCGCGGAAGGAGAATCGAAACGTCTGGCAAGACTGGAGCAGACACTCCATAAACGCGTTGTCGGCCAGGAAGAAGCCGTGACAGCTGTGGCAAAAGCCGTAAAACGAGGCAGAGTCGGATTAAAAGACCCGAACCGTCCGACAGGATCCTTCCTGTTTCTTGGACCGACCGGTGTCGGAAAAACAGAACTTTCCAAAGCACTCGCCGAGGCAGTTTTCGGTACAGAGCAGGCCCTGATCCGCGTTGATATGTCGGAATACATGGAGAAACACAGCGTTTCCAAGCTGATCGGTTCCCCTCCGGGATACGTTGGCTACGAGGAAGGCGGCCAGCTCTCTGAAAAAGTGCGCCGCAACCCGTACAGTGTGATCCTGTTCGATGAGATCGAGAAAGCTCACCCGGATGTGTTCAACATTCTGCTGCAGGTACTTGATGATGGCCATATCACCGACGCGCAGGGCAGAAAAGTTGATTTCAAACAGACCTGCATTATCATGACATCCAATGCCGGAGCACAGAACATTGTAGCGCCGAAACGCCTTGGATTCCTTTCGACAGAAGATGAGCGGAAAGACTACGAATACATGAAGGGCCAGGTGATGGAAGAAGTCAAACGGATGTTTAAGCCGGAATTCCTGAACCGAATCGACGAGATTATTGTATTCCATCAGCTTACCAAGGCGGATATGAAGAAGATTCTGCAGATTCTGCTCAAAGATCTGGAGCGCCGCTGCAAGGAGCAGATGGACATTGAATTGAAAGTCCGTGACACCGTGAAAGAATATCTCGTGGAAAACAGCTTCGACAGCAAGTACGGTGCCCGCCCGTTAAAACGCGCGATCCAGAGCAAAATTGAGGATCCGCTCGCAGAAGCCATCCTGAACGGAGAAGTGAAAAAAGGCGATACCGTTGCGGCTGGAATGAATAAGAAAGAGATTACATTTAAGGTTCTTGAGAAAAAATAATATAAAATTCCATAAATTATATGGTAAAATCTTTTCGATTATGGTATGATTTTCACAAACAAACGAAACACCACAAAAGACAAGACCAGGAGGGCATTTACAAATGTCAGTAGTAAAAGAATTAATCCGCACAGAGGCAGACGGAGGCATCAGCTTCGGAGATTATGAGCTTGCGGCAAAGGCAAAAAAATCTGATTTTGAGCACAGAGGAGATCTGTATAAAGTAAAAACCTTTAAGGAAATCACAAAGCTGGAGAGAAACGGACTGTTCGTATACGAATCTGTTCCGGGAACCGCAGTTACCGATCTGAACGTATTCGACGGCGGCATGACCTTCAAAGTAGAAGGACCGGAGGATGCACAGATCACCGTTGAAATGGAAGCAGAGACCGAATACAAGGTGCTGCTCGACGGTGTAAACGTTGGCCACATGACCACAAACCTCGGCGGAAAACTTTCCTTCAGCGTAGAGCTGGAAAAAGCAGAGAATGTAGCAGTAGAAATCGTAAAAGCATGATGAAATAAGAAAAGAAGGCTGTCGCAGAACGTGTGCGGCAGCTTTTTTTGACAATTATAAGGGAGACACAACTATGGCAAAAGCAAAAAAAACAGCCTTTTTCTGCCAGAACTGCGGATATGAGTCAGCAAAATGGATGGGCCAGTGTCCGGCGTGCAGAGAATGGAATACGTTTGTGGAGGAACCGACGGCGGCCAAAACACCGGCGGGAAACCAGGGGCTCGGAAGCCACAGCGCAGCGGGCAGAAAGCCGGTGCATCTGACGGAAATTTCAACAGGAAAAGAAGAGCGTATCCCGACGGGAATCGGAGAACTCGACCGGGTGCTCGGCGGAGGAATCGTGCCGGGTTCCCTGACACTGGTCGGCGGCGATCCGGGAATTGGAAAATCCACACTCCTTCTGCAGGTGTGCCGCATGCTGTCCACAGCAGGACATCAGGTTTTATACATTTCCGGCGAGGAGTCCCTGCGCCAGATCAAACTGCGCGCCGTGCGGATCGGAGAATTTAATGAAAATCTGTCCCTGCTCTGTGAGACGAATCTTGACATCATCCGCGCCGTCATGGAAAAAGAGAAGCCGGAGATTGCCGTCATCGACTCGATCCAGACCATGTACAACGAGGAGGTCAGCTCCGCGCCGGGCAGTGTATCCCAGGTCCGGGAATCGACGAATGTGCTGATGCAGATTGCAAAGGGAATGGGAATTTCGATCTTTATCGTCGGTCATGTGACAAAAGACGGTAATGTGGCCGGCCCACGTGTGCTGGAACACATGGTAGATACCGTGCTGTACTTCGAGGGCGACCGTCATGCGTCCTACCGGATTCTACGCGGCGTCAAAAACCGTTTTGGTTCTACAAATGAGATCGGCGTCTTCGAAATGCAGACAGAGGGACTCGTGGAAGTGAAAAATCCATCGGAGTACATGCTGAACGGACGGCCGGAGGGAGCTTCCGGTTCGGTTGTCGCATGCTCCATGGAGGGAACGCGCCCGATCCTGATCGAGATTCAGGCACTGGTCTGCCACAGTAATTTCGGAATCCCGCGCCGCACCGCAGCAGGATGCGATTTCAACCGTGTGAACCTGCTGATGGCAGTGCTGGAAAAACGCGCAAGAGTCAATCTTTCGACAAGCGATGCCTACGTCAACATCGCAGGCGGAATCAAGATGAATGAGCCGGCGATCGATCTTGGCATCGCACTTGCCGTCGTATCGAGCTACAAAGATCAGGTGATCGATGAGAAAACGGTCGTATTTGGCGAGGTCGGCTTAAGCGGTGAGGTCCGCGCCGTCAGCATGGCGGAACAGCGTGTACTGGAAGCAAAAAAACTGGGCTTCGAGCGGGTGATTTTACCTGCTGTCTGCATGAAGTCCGTGGAGAAAATCGGTGGAATCGCACTGATTCCGGTGGAAAATATTCAGGATGCGATTCTGCGCGTGGGGAAAAATTAGAAGGAAGTTGTGGAAAAAGGACCGGCGTGTGATGCGTACGGTCTTTTTTAAAAAATTCAGATAAAATATAAAATATGCAGAATTAACTATATTTTTCTAAAAATAAGAAAATTCGAAAAAAGGT
>ERZ773104.2127-NODE-2127-length-23343-cov-3.921290_pt1 | contig 23343 bp, 19 predicted proteins | sample MGYA00511920_ERZ773104 | MGnify/ENA primary metagenome ERZ773104 (study PRJEB29015, sample SAMEA2737857) | human gut metagenome | biome: human gut; feature: human-associated habitat; material: faeces | place: China | collected 2012 ...
TTTGCATTTTCCTGATTTTGGGCTGCTTCCTCGAGAGCGGCCAGAATTTCTTTCTGCTGCTCCTCAAGTGCGTCCACACGTTTTTCAACCTGTGTAAGCTCCCGTGTCACCTGATCCTGCGTATCTTTTTTCTGCATAGAATTATATCCTACTACAGCGGCAAGAATCAACAGAAGACACAAAATTCTCATAATAAAATTCTGGTATTTCATCTAAAGTTTTCCTTTCAGACTCCTTATATTTTCAAGTTTTCTTTTTCACTATCGAACATTTATTATTTTGCCTGGCTGATAGCACTCTGAAATGCCTGAATCAGTCCATTTGAAGAATATGTAGCATCTGTCACTGTATCTATTCCATCGGCAGACTGTTTTCCCATGATCTGATTATAAATGCCATTCCATGCATTTGAAAATTCCGGTTCATCATCTTCCCCATCATATCCGGCTGACACAATATTTCCCCCTGATACATTAATCGTAACAGTTACCTGACCATTGAATCCTTCTCCTGTTCCCGTATAACTTCCATCTTTATACCCGGCTCCGGGTGCTGTTGTTGGCTCTGGTGCTGCCGTTGGTTCCGGTGTTGCTGTTGGTTCCGGTGTTGCCGTTGGTTCCGGTGCTGCCGTTGGTTCCGGTGCTGCCGTTGGTTCCGGTGTTGCTGTTGGATTCGGAGTTGGTGTCGCTGTTATATCTGAAGTTTTTAAAGCCTGCTCTAAAGCTGATTTTGCTCCATACAGAATTCCCTCAGAAGAATATGTTGCTCCTGATACAGTATCAATGCCATCTGTGCTTTGTTTTGCAATAATTGCCGGCTGTATTACATTCCATGCATTTCTGAAATATCTTGGTGTTTCTCCTTCATTGGTCTGAGATACTTCCGTAATTATTCCATCTTTAATTGTTACACTGATATTTATCTTTCCACCATATCCAATTCCAGTACCCGTATACGTTCCGTCATTATATAAAACCTTCGGAGTGTCCGGTATAACCGGTGCTGGAGCGGTTGTCGGTACCGGAGTTGGACTTACCGTCACTTCTGGTGCCGGTGTCACATTTACCGAAGCCTGTTCCAGGGCTTTCTGTACCGCCTGCAGAATACCATTTGAAGAAAACGTTGCTCCGCTTACGGTGTCCACACCATACACTGCCTGCTTCTCAAGAATCTTCGGCTGAATACTATTCCATGCCTTATTAAAATATTCTTTTGTATCAGTGTTCGTATTTGTGATTGCGGTTATCTTTCCGTCTTTAATCGTAACAGTAACTTTTATCGGACCGTCAAATCCTTCTGCTTCTGCAGTATACATTCCATCTTTATAAGTTACCTCTCCGGACGGTTTTGTAATTTCAACCGGTGTCGTTGTTTTATTTGAAGTATTGGTATTCTTCTTTGTCGTCTTTTTCGTTGTCTTTGCAGCTTTTCCTTTTCCGGCCTTTGACAGTGCATTCTGAACTGCCTGGATGATTCCATTTGAGGAATAGGTTGCGCCGCTTACTGCATCGACATTTGGAGTCTGACCGGAAATCATCTTGCTGATCACGCCTTTGGCTGATGCAAAATAAGAGCCTGTTTCACCAGCAGCACTCAGTATTTCTATAGAAGCAATCTTTCCTCCGGAAATCGTTACCTGAACAGTGATCGTTCCACCAAATCCAGTTCCACTTCCCTGATAAATCCCATCTTTATATCCGCCCTTTGGAACAGAAGTTGTAGGTGTCGTGGTCGTTCCCTGCCCCTGCCCAGAAGCTGCTGCTGACTTTTCCGGAAGTGCTTTTGTTTTTCCTGTCGTAATTCCCGCTTTTTTTATTTTGGATTTACTTTTCTTTGTTTTCAGAATGCTGCTGTCTGCCTCATCCGTATCCTTCATTCCTCCGTCATTAAAATATGCAGTTGTCAGCAGACTCGTAAGTTCATCTGATTTTATCAGTTCATTCTCAGCTGCCTGAACTGTTTTTGTACTTTTCACTTCACTGTCCTGCTGAAATCCAGCTGCTGCGATCGCAATAATTACAGCAACTGCCGGAAGAAGTTTCATAAGATTCTTTTTGTACATATAATCTACCCCTTAACATACAAAAGAAGGGGCAGTTATAAACGGCCCCCGTTCTTTTGTATGTGTATTTTATAAAGGAATTATTTTACTGTTACTTTGAATGTCCTTGTAATTCCATTGCATTTAACAGTAATCTTTGCTGTTCCTTTCTTCTTAGCTGTTACAACACCTTTGCTGTTAACTGTTGCAACTTTCTTGTTGCTGGTCTTGTATGTAACTTTAGATACCGGTGCTGCTTTTACTCTAATCGTTGTTTTCTTACCTTTTTTCAGCTTTACAGAAGATTTTACAAGCTTGAAGGAAGGTTTCTTAACTTTAACAGTTAATTTCTTGGTGTATTTACCAACTTTTACAGTAATAACAGCTTTTCCAGCTTTCTTACCTGTGATAACACCCTTACTGTTGACTGTTGCAACTTTCTTATTGCTGGATTTGAAAGTAACTTTTCCTGTTACCTTAGTTTTGGTAACTTTGATTGTAGCTTTCTTTCCGACATAAACCTGTGAGACTTTTGCAGTGATACCAGGCTTAACTACTGGCGTCGGAGTTGCTGTTGGCTTAGTTTCATTTTTACCTGGTGTTACTGTTGGTTTAACATCTGGTGTCACTACCGGCTCTACAGGTTTTTCTTTCTTCACAAGTCCATTGATTGCTGCTGTCAGATGCTCATTAACCTGCTCATCTACTGCAGCCTGGCTGAATGCAACTGTTGTCTTATCCTTAATTGCTGCCTCAATTTCTTTCAGCATTTCCTGTGTTTCAGTAGCTTCATCTTCTACTTTCTTCCAGGATTCCTCTGTATAATCATCCTTATTGAGAGCTTTTACTTTTTCAAGTGCTGCTTTCAGTGCTGTTGTATCAATTGTGGACGGATCTGTTGGAGTCACAATATTGGTAGCTGTTGCATCAAACTCAAATGTATAGTCCTGATATCCCAGTGCATAAACAGTCAATTTCCAGTGACCTGTTCCATCTGTTCCTGCCGGAAGCTGGCATCTTACAGAATGTGTCAGACCAAGCTGAATTCCCATCATTTTATGCATCCAGTTATCAGCAGCAAATTTCGTACCATATGTTGCAAGTACTGTATTACCATTTCCATAGTAATCCCATTTAACTGCCTGCATTGCAGCACCAAGACCACCATAATTACCATTCAGATCCACACGAAGGAATTCTCCATAAGATCCACTTGCTGTTTTAACCTCTGGCTTAATTCCAGTTGCAACTTTGAGACCAGTTCCCTGAATACCGGATTCTGTTCCTGTTTTTCTTGCACTGAAAGAGAAGCTTCCATCTTCATTCTTAGTTACTGTTTTCAGTCCATTTGTGTTTACTGTTACATTTGCAGTCTCTCTGTATGCTTTCAGATTGTTTTCAGAGAAACCACCAACAAGTATTTCACCATTTTTTACTACCGGATATTTTGCTGCAAAATCTGCATAATCTTCAGCTTTTACCTGTACAGGGACATATTTAATACCTGTTACTGCATAATGATCAAGGCTTTCTTTCGCTCCGCCATTTACCTGAATAGATGCCGGAGTACCAGTCTTTCTGTCTGCCGGAGTCCAGATTGCAACTGTTCCATCTGCAAGAACCGGTTCTGTACTGCTCTTCCAATAAGATAACTGATATGCATTGCCTTCTGTTGTATAAATTGTTGCCATGCACTGATAGCTTCCTCTGTGAAGGCCATGATTTGTTGTAGCTCTTGTTACTGCATCAAATGCGCCTGTATCAGATTCATTATGAGAATCTTTTTCGTCAGATCCGCTTACGTTTCCTGCTGCAGTCACATTTTCCTGGCTCCAGTATTCGCCCCAGGTGAGTCCTGCGTACACATAGCTGTTTTTGGCCAGAACCTTTACATCTGCAATATCTAATGTATAAATGCCATTACTTGCATAATATGTTACGCTGTCAATTGTCTTTCCGATCATAGACTCAAAATGTTCAGAGTTGAGATGGCATCCATTACTTTCTGTTGTATATCCTGTACTCCATGCCAACTCATATCCTTTCCAGATATTTTCCTGATGGCAGAGACCATAGGTTGTTCCGTCTGTTGTATTAATAACTGCACCATACACTGTGTCAGTATCTATATTGATAATGCTTTTGAATTCAGTCTTATCAAACTTCAGCTGGTAGTCACCATGGTTGGATTTTGTTTTGAATTCAGCCTGCACCTGTTTTGTCTCCGGTGCTGCTGATTTACCTTCAATGGCACTGAATGTAAAACTTCCATCTTCACCGACTGTCAGTTCTTTGTAGTAGGATGGTTCCTTAGAAAGAACATAATAGGAATATGAGTCGCTTTCAAAAAGAGCATCTTTTCCTTTGTATTCTGTAGTAGTTTCTTTTCCCTTTATAGTTGTTGTGATACTCACTGAAGCGTTATCTTTAATCTGTTTTTTGTCCTTCAATACTGAAATATCAGATACTTTCACAGGAAAAGTCACACCAGTGATATCGCTTCCATCTGAATTTACGTGATAAGAGCCTTTTGCAAGACTGGATCTTGTCTTCTGTTTTGTTGCAGATGTGAATGTATCAACTTTCACATCATTATTCTTTAATTCTGCCTTATAAAAATCGTCATAAGGAATGTTCATGAGGACATATGCTTCGCCTTCTGTCTGTCCATCTCCAGCCTCATCAGCAAATTCATCTTCACTGACCTCTGCGCTGAAGAGTTCTTCATCAGATGTTTCTTCATCCTCTGTCACGTCCTCTGCTGCTTCTTCAACGTCTACATCTGTATCTTCCACAACATCTGTGTCCGCAGCTTCTGCACTTGCTTCTTCAATATCAGCACTTTCCTCTGCTACAGTAACTTCTGTATCAGAAAAATCTGCTGCAAAAGCTGTTGCCGGCATACTTGTCATTGCGACCGCTGCACTTAAAACAACTGGTGCAACTTTTTTCATCAATCTCTGATTTGCCATTTCCTTCCTCCTCTTTATATATACGCTATTGTGTTAGCGTTTTCTAACCATTTATTTTTATACCATAACTCCTTTTTCATGTCCACAAAAATGTTAGCATTTTCTAACCATAAATTGACTTTTTTTCTCATTAATGTTCTTATTGAAAATCATTTTCAGCAACAAAACAGCACGAAATACACTTGTTATCTTTATTTAACTTTTTCGTAATAAAAAAGCACTATGCAGTTTTTCAACCACACAATGCTTTTTACTGATTTTTAGAATCTTGTCGGTTCTGATCTACATCTCTTCTTTTAATTTTTCGAAGGCCTCTTTGCTCTCCTGCCATGCCGCAGGTGTTCCTCCAATAATTGAGCAGCCTTCATGTAAGGTGATCGGGCTGCCATCAATCTGTGTGATCTTACCTCCGGCTTCCTCCAGGATCACCGATGCTGCCGCATAATCATACGGCTGCAGTTTCAGTTCCAGATAAACGGTGTTACTTCCGGATGCTCCTCGGCAGAGTCCCAGTGCCGCAGAACCACCGCAGCGAATAGAAAGACTGTTCTGGAACATTTCTTTTACCACGCGGAACAGCCAGTCGATTCCTGCTTCATTGTATCTCGCACAGCCAAATTCCACGATTCCCTCTTCCACCGGTTTGTCAGCCATCTGAAGTCTTTTTCCATTCAGATAACTTCCGTGTCCTCTCACTGCCACATACATATCGTCCACATATGGATGATATACAAATCCGGCAATCATCTGCTCGCCATGCGCCAGACCAACCGATATACAACTGTGATGATAATCAAACATAAAGTTCGTAGTTCCATCGATCGGATCTATGTAGAAAGTAAATTCACCCTCTGCATCAGCACCGGCGTTTCCTTCCGTGTCTTCTTCCCCGAAGAAAGCAGCTCCCGGAAGAATCTCACCCAGACCTTTGATCAGAAATCTCTGGATCGCTGTATCATAATCCGTGCAGAAATTTGCAAGTCCCTCTTTTTTGTGGATATTTTCCTCACCCGGTCTCGCCTTCAGCATTTTCTGTCCGGCTTCTCTTACCAGTTTCTCGATTGCAGCATATCTTGGTTCCGAACATTCCGGCGCAATCGCCTCTTCCGGAAGGCTTCCCTCTACGACTGTAACAGTTTCCGCAGTGTTTTCCACATCTGCTTCTTTCTGTGCGACATTTTTCCACGGGATAACATCCCAGCCGCCTATTCTCTTCACGCCGAAAACAATTCTTTTTCTGGTTCTCTCAAATCCCCAGTAGATCACTCCACCGAGCATTCCGCCAAGCGTATTAAAGAAAAGATCTGTCAGCTGAAACGTTCCAATTTTCAAAAAAAGCTGGCAGGTTTCAATTCCAAGTGAAAAGCAGAAACTGATTTCAAAACTGTTCAACAATACTTCCTGAATTCTTTTATCCTTTGTGTGATCTTTTTCTTCTCTCGCCCAGAAAAGAAAAATAATAAACGGCATAAACAGTATCAGATTCTCAAAATTCTCCGTATACAGCTGTCCGTTATAATGCAGTCCCCAGATTCCGATCACGTTTTCCAGCGGATTTCCCCAGACGCTCCGACAGAATAACGTACGAAAAAGCAGCATGCAGGTATAAAACACAAGGAAAAAGTGTCTGCGAAACCAGCTGCTTTCTTTAAACTGCCAGATCCACGCTCTGGCTACCGGTCCAACACCCTGCTTCCTTCCCAGCATATAGACACACATGATCAGAACCGCGATAAGCAGCGATGCGCCTGCTGCCTGATAGACTGCTCCAAGAACATCCACCAGCACATTTACAAAATACTTCATATCTTCCCTCTCTCTCCGATCAGTTCATAATAAAAAATATATTGCTGCATAATGCCTCTCATGCCATGATATCTCCTGTTCGGAAAACCTCTGCGATAATGTTCGTCAAGAACCTGCCGGATATGCGTATCGATCGGGAATGCATCCATGTGATGCAATGCAAACAGACAAATGCAGTCTGCTACTTTTTCGCCTACTCCACTGAGCTTCATCAGTTCTTTTCGTGCTCTGCGGTAATACTTCATCTGATACAGTTTTTCCAGTGAAACTTCTCCCTCCAGAATGCTTCGCGTTGTCTCCACGATATATCTGGCACGGTATCCCATTCCAAGCCTCCGCAGTTCTTTTTCTGTCGCCCCGGACAACTGCTGCGGTGTCGGAAAGGAATAATATTCGGTATCTCCTGCTTTCAGTTTCTCCCCATATCTGACACAAAGCCTCTCGATACAGCTCCGGATTCTGGAAATATTATTCTGCTGCGAGATCAAAAAAGTAATGATCATTTCCCAAAGATCCTGTCGCAGAATACGGATTCCATTTCCGCACTGTACTGCCGCGCTCAAATATTTATCCCTCGGATTCACCTTTTCAATATATTTTCCATAATCAGAATCAATATCAAAATACGGTACCCAATAGCAGATAAATTCTACATCACTGCAATAAAAATTTACAATGCTTCCTGCCTGAGATATTTTCAGATATTTATCCCCGGCAACCAGTTCATATGTGTTATTTTCTGCCGTCTCGTGCATACGGAAGCACTGTCCCGACCGGCAGATTTCTCTCAGGCTGAAATTATCCAGCTCTACTGTAATCATGTTTTTCTCCGATTCCTTAATTACTGACTTTCGTAATTTTTACATCTGGTGTCTCACTACCCTGTACTCATCCCCATTACGATAATACGGACATTCTTTATATTCTGTACTGATAAAGCGGTAGTATTCATCCTCATCCAGATTCACATCGCAGTAATAGCTTTCACTTTCTTCATCATATACATAATTTGCACAGTAATCACAGCTTGTTGCACTCAAAACAATTCCTCCAACAGATTTATTTTACACCAGATTGTTTTCTGACCGATTCTGTTTATTCCCAAATCTTCCATGGAGCCTGTCCACTCTGCCACAATGCCTCCAGAAGATTCTTTTCACGCAGAGTATCCATACACTGCCAGAATCCTTTGTGGCGATATGCATTCAGCTGTCCCATGCGGGCTGCCTCCACGAGCGGTTCTTTTTCAAATACAGTCTGGTCTCCTTCGATCAGATCAATAATGGACGGCTCCAGCACCATAAATCCGGCATTGATCCAGCCTCCGTCTTCTTTTTTCTTCTCTTTAAAATTCGTGATCGTTCCATCATTCTGAATATCCAGGATACCAAATCGTCCTCCCGGCTGTGCTGCTGTAATCGTCGCCATTTTACCATGGGAGCGGTGATATTCCAGAAGTTCTCTGATATTTACATCTGCAACTCCGTCACCGTAAGTGAGCATAAACGTATCTCCATCCAGATACTCTTTTACGCGTTTGATACGACCGCCGGTCATAGTATTCAGACCGGTATCAACCAGCGTTACCTTCCATGGTTCCAGCACGTTATTGTGCACGATCATTTTATTTTCCTGTGTAAAATCAAATGTGATATTGCTGTTATGAAGATAGTAATCTGCAAACCACTCCTTGATCACATGCTGCTTATATCCACAGCAGATTACAAATTCATTAAAACCATACGCAGAATACATCTTCATGATGTGCCATAAGATCGGCTTCTCCCCGATCTCGATCATTGGCTTTGGCTTAAGATGACTCTCCTCACTGATCCTTGTCCCAAAACCACCAGCTAAAATAACAACCTTCATAAATACTCTCCAATTCCTGAAACTACATTCCTGCCAATACCCCTATTCTAATACAAACCCCTGCAAAAATAAACCCTAACCTTTCCCCATTAAGCTTCTATCACCAATCCCGTTGTGCCTTTAGCTTTCTTAATCTCAATAGTCTCCCGGTTCTTTCCCTGCCCATATAAAAACTTCAGAATAAAAAAACGTCCTTCCTGCATCTGCTATTCAGACGCCTGAAGAAATTTGTAGAAGTACTTAAGAAGAAAATAATATTTTACCCCGAAAAATGATGCTGTCTGAGCTTTGCGAGTTCATCATTTTTCGGGGTGCTTTTTATATTATTTTATTCTGCTAGTACTTCTGAATTTCTGAATTTCTGAATTGTCTGAAATACAGATGCAGGAATGACGTTTTTAATGTTATGAATTTTTTTACTCCTTATGCTCCTCAGCCCACAGTTTATCCGCAACCGGAGCCCACTCCTCGGCATAATGAACACACTTACTGCAAAGATGTTCTGCTGTCTCCTGAGACTGCAGATCTGTTGAATGTGCACCACTTTCTTTTACGATACGCTGCAGGATCTCTGGATTCTCAAGCATCGGGCATGGACGAAGCATGTTATCGTTAAACGGCTGGTTGTTATGGTAAGCCATGAATAACGGCTGTTTCAGAATCTCAAGGATTGTATTCTCATGAATGTTTCCATTGGAATAATGGATAAATACACAAGGTTCTGCATCACCATTTGCATTGATGTGGAAGTAGTTTCTTCCTCCGGCGATACATCCACCAACAAATTCTCCATCATTCTGGAAGTCCATAGTGAAGATTCCAGGGCCATGTTCCATGTTACGGATCTCTCTTACACGGTTCTTCACATAAACACGCTGTTCCGGATTCAGCAGCAGATCAACAGATGCTGCATTTCCAACCGGCATGTAATGGAAGTACAGAGCATAACGGCAACCCTTATCAACAAGCATCTTAATAAACTCATCACTGGTAACGCTCTTATAGTTGGCACTTGTATAGCAGATTGATGTACCAAATACAAGTCCATGCTCTTTCAGCAGATCCATGGCATGCATAACCTTATTGTACACACCTTCTCCACGACGCATATCGTTAACATCCGGCTCACCCTCAACGCTTAAGGCAAGAAACAGGTTTCCAACTTCCTGCATCTGTTTGCAGAGTGCTTCATCAACCAGTGTTCCATTTGTATATGCAAAGAATACACAGTCATTGTGTTTTCTGCAGAGTTCGATGATGTCTTTCTTTCTTACCATCGGCTCTCCACCTGTCATCATATAGAAATAAACTCCCAGTTCTTTACCCTGTGTAACGATTGAATCCATATCGTCAAAGGACAGGTTCAGCTTGTTTCCGTATTCTGCTGCCCAGCATCCTGTACAATGCAGGTTACATGCACTGGTAGGATCCATCAGAATGATCCACGGGATATTACATTTATGTATTTCTCGCATCTCATGAATTGTTTTTGTTCCATTATAGAAAGCCTCAAATCCAAGATTCATCAGAGTTGTCTTCAGAACATTAGGATGGAGTTCCTGTACCATGGAAGTTATATAACGATTCAGTGTATATTCCGGATTACAGGCAACTTTCCTGAGATAATCCCAGTTCACACCCTTTCCAAAATCTTTTAAATACTTCTCAGCAGTGTCGATAATTTTCTCATAAGCTGTCTCAGGATTCTTATTCACCTGATCAACAGCATAATCCATTACTCCTGCGAAAACCTTCTTAGCTGCTGCATGTTTAATCTTGTTCATTGGTATTTCCTCCATCTCTGGCAATATTTTTTTATCTTTCTACATTATATTCAGATAAACTTTCTATTTTCAATGGACAAAAAATGGTCAGTGGGGAAATTTCCCCACCAACCCATTATTTAAGCAATATTATTACTACGTTTAATCTATATGATATACATAGGAATCTTTTCTTGGTGCAGCCTTCGGTGCCGGACCGTCCGCATAACCCAGAATGCAGTGTCCGATCCCTTCATAATCACCTTCGATTCCAAGGGATTTCAGGATTTCTTTTCCTTCTTCACTTTCAAATTCTTCTTTTGCTCTGTGGATCCAGCAGCTTCCGATTCCCTGCTCTTCTGCTTCCAGCATCAGATTTCCCATAACAAGACTTCCGTCATAGACACATGTTGGTCTGCTCTTATCAGCCAGCACGATCAGAACAACCGGTGCTCCATAAAATGGATCCATATTATCAACACCCATAATCTTTGCATTCATTGCAGAAAGCTTATCACGAAGTTCTTTGTTCGTTACAGCAATGATGATCGGAGACTGTTTTCCCATTCCTGTTGCCGCATAAGTTCCTGCTTCGATGATCTTCTCCAGCTTATCCTGTGGAATCATATCACTCCTGTATTTACGGATACTTCTTCTGCTTTTGATTTTGTCAAGTACTTCACTCATGATAAATACCTCCCTGTGATCATTTATTTAGTAAGTGTTCTCACCACCCATATTCCTGCCTACATCATATAATCAGAAAACTTTTTCGTCAAGAATTTCCACCTGTCATATATGCAGATCATCCAGATTTTTTAGTGTTTCAAACGGAATCGTTCCTCCAAAAAGATCCAATGCGCTGCCAACGGTAACATCCAAACGATCTTTTCCATGCTTTTTCAGAAGTTTCAGATCTTCCATGCTTCCAACACCTCCCGCATAAGTCACCGGTCGCTGTGTATAGTCAGAAAGCAGGTCCGCCAGTTCTGTTTCAATTCCATTTGCCTTTCCCTCGACATCTACCGCATGCACAAGGAATTCATCACAATGATTTCCCAGTTCTTCCATTACTTCGAGTGTCACCGGTACATTTGTAAATTTCTGCCAACGATCTGTCACAATAAAATACTGATCGTCTTTTTTACGGCAGCTTAAGTCCAGGACCAGATGCTCTTTTCCTGCAATTTCTTCTATTTTTTTTAGATTTTCCCAGGAAAGCTGTCCGTCTTTAAAGACGTAGGAAGTAACAATTACATGACTTGCCCCTGCTTTCAGATAATCTTCCGCATTATCCGGACAGACACCACCGCCGATCTGTAAGCCTCCCGGATAAGCTGCCAGCGCCTTAAGTGCCTGATTTCTGGTCGCCTCGTAATACTCTGAATCTTTTCCGTTCAAAAGGATAACATGTCCGCCCTTTAATCCGGCATTTTTATACAGCTCAGCATAAAAGGCTGCATCCTGACCGGACACAAAATTCTCTCTTGCCTGATCTCCGGCATCTTTGAGGCTTCCGCCTACGATCTGTTTTACTTTTCCATTATGTATGTCAATGCATGGTCGAAATTTCATCTGTATTTTCCTTTCAAAAAGGCCCCGGATTTCCTGAATCCGAAGCCTGTACTATAAATCATCAGGTTTATCTGATGCTATGATAATATGATTTTTCATCTGATGCAAGCACTTTATTGTGCTAAACGAATAAATCAAATCATTGGTTGCTGTGAACGGGGTGAACAGTAACCGTTATCGTGTCTCGGCATCTCCATCAATGACATCTCCGACCGCATCACCGACATCTTCTACTGCGTTGCCAACTCCATCGCCAATATCACGGACACCATCACCAAGATCCTGCGCCACACTTCCATCTTCTGTATTATTGGGCACATTATCATTGTCTGTTCCCTCGGACATGGTATCACCGTTATCGATTGCAGCATCGTCTGCCACACCTTCGTCATCTGTTACTTTATTATTTGAATTATTTGTATTTTCATTGTCTTTTTTATCATTCGCATCATCCGCATTTTCATTCATCTCTGTATCGGCCGTGTTTTCTTCTGTAGCTGTTCCTGCCTCATCTGCCGGTGCATTGTTATTTCCGCAGGCAGTAAAAATGCTCAGCGTCAGGATCAGGAGGATCCCCGTCAGAATTGTGCGTATTTTTTTCATTCTAATTTCTCCTTTACTATGGATTTAAACTTGTAATGATAATATGTACAATCTGGCAGATTCCTATGCAAAATAATGTAAAAAAACAGGCACATATCTTTCGATACATGCCTGCCAGAATTTCAATATTAATACAAAACTACGATCAGCCTTCGATCACATCAGCCATATCGTATTTTCCGGCCGGTTTACCAGCCAGGAATTTAGCCGCTTCAATTGCACCTTTACCGAAGATGGCTTTTGAATAAGCGGTATGCTTAAATTCAATCACTTCGTCTTCGCCGGCAAAGATCACTTCATGCTCACCAACGATCGTACCGCCACGTACTGCAGAAATACCGATTTCTTTTTCATCACGCATCTCACGTTTCTGGCTTCTGTCATACACATAGTGATACTGATTATCCATCGCTTCATTCAGGCTGTCAGCAAGTGCCAGTGCTGTACCGCTCGGAGCATCCAGTTTCAGATGATGATGTTTCTCTACAATCTCCATATCAAATCCAGCTGTTGCAAGAACCTTTGCAGCTTCCTGGATCAGTTTCATCAGAGTGTTGATACCAAGTGACATGTTTGCAGATTTCAGTACCGGAATCTTTTTTGCTGTCTCTTCAACTTTTGCAAGCTGTTCTTCAGACAGACCTGTTGTGCAGAGAACAACCGGAAGGTTACGCTCTGTGCAGTAATCCAGTAATGCATCTGCTGCCTTTGCAGAAGAGAAATCGATCAGGACATCTGCCTCTGTCTGACATTCTTTAATATTGGTAAATACCGGATAAGTAGTATTTCCTTTATCTGTTACATCAATTCCTGCTACAATCTCTGCATTGGCATCTTTTGCAACAAGATCAGAAATCACCTGTCCCATATGTCCGCAGCATCCGTGCATGATAATTTTTACCATAATAGTATTCCTCCGTATCCTATGCCTGTTTTATGCCAGCTTAATTCCGAAATCCTGCAGTGCTTTCTTCAGGGTTTCTTTATTGCTTTCTTCCATTTCACAAAGAGGCATACGAAGAGGTCCTACATTCATACCCATCAGGTTCAGTGCTGTCTTAACCGGAATCGGATTGACTTCACAGAACAGAGCATTGATCAGCGGAATCGCATCGATCTGAATCTTGGCAGCACCTGCAGTGTCACCTTCCATGAATTTCATGACCATATCATGTGTTTCCTTCGGTGCAACATTAGAAAGTACAGAGATAACGCCAAGTCCGCCAAGTGAAAGGATCGGCAGAACCTGATCATCATTTCCGGAATACAGTTCCAGATCAGCACCTGCCAGAGATACTGTCTTTGCGATCTGAGAAAGATCTCCGCTTGCGGCTTTCAGGCCTACGATGTTCTTAACATTTTTAACCAGTGTGGCAACGGTTGCCGGCTGGATGTTACATCCTGTACGACTCGGTACATTATACATAATGATCGGAGTCTCAGGAACTGCATTTGCGATTGCAGTATAGTGAGCGATAAGTCCCTTTTGTGTTGCTTTATTATAATAAGGAGTTACAACCAGTAATGCATCTGCTCCGTAGGATGCAGCTTCCTTTGACATCATGATTGCTGTCTCTGTACAGTTAGAACCTGTTCCTGCGATAACCGGTACACGTTTATTTACTTTATCAATTGCAAATTTAATTGTTTTAAGATGTTCTCCGTGTGTCATTGTAGAAGACTCACCGGTTGTTCCACAGATAATAATGGCATCTGTGCTGTTGGCAATCTGGAATTCCAGCAGTTCTTCCAGTTTATCGTAATTCACCTTTCCATCTTCATACATAGGGGTAACAATTGCGACGCCCGCACCTTTAAAAATTGCCATTTTAACTCCTCCTTTTATTCTTCTGTAATTTATATTATTCGTTGGCATCCAATGGATGAACTTCCTCGGTGTTCAGCGTTGTGATCACATCTACATACGGTCTTAATTCCTCCGGGAAATTCCATCCAGTCATGACAATATGCATAGATTCATCCTTATGTTTCAGTATATCTGCGATTCCCTCAACTGTTATGATACCACAGTCAAGAAGTCCAAGAATCTCATCAAGAACCAAAAAATCGCATTCCTGAGTAACAACAACTTTACGGGCAAAATTCAGTCCGTTCAGAATATTGGATTTCTCCTCTGCCTTTTCTTCTTCTGTCAGGTCTTCGTAGCAGCATTCTCTCTTTTCGAAGCGAAAGATCTTAAAATCCAGGTTGTCCACATCCTGCAGGAAATCCAGCGAACGCTGGTCTCTTCCTTTCAGAAACTGGATCACGATCACGCTTTTGCCCTGGGTAGCCACACGGAGACTCTGTCCGATAGCCAGTGCAGTCTTGCCTTTGCCGTTTCCGCAGTATACCTCTGTTAATTCTTTTTCCATAATACTTCCTCTTAATGTTATCTAAGACTCGCTTATCGCATTATTGGTCTTATCTTACCGCAGTTCCGCCAAAAAAGCAATACCGAACTACTTTGCCCCTTCTAATCTATATATTCCAGCTTACTTACAGACACCTCATATGCTGTTCTTCTCTCTGACTGATTCTCACCGATCCGCTTCATATATTCACGGCTCTGAATTCTTCCCCACAGAAGCACATGACCTCCAACAGTAAACGCTGATGCATATCTGGCATTTCTGCCCCAGCAGATACATGGTATGTAATCAGATTTACTGTAAGGACGGTTCACTGCCAGAAGCATATCTGCAATTTCTCTGCCAAGCGGCGTTTTTCGGTAGACCGGCGGCTTACAGATAAATCCATCCAGGAAGATCTGATTGACCGGAAGTGATTCGTCCTGCTCCTCAACAAAATTTACTTCCCTCGCAAAAACAGAAAGAACCAGACGGTTATGTTTCTCTTCATGCCTGTTATAAGACCGGAATTGTCCATGGATCTCAATATACTGCCCCGTATAATCCTGCGTTATATCCAGAAGCCTTTCTGAAACCATGACCGGAATCCTGTCCTCAGAATCACTCAGACGCTTGACGATCAGATCCATTGTATAAAAGCCCTCTCCAAACACCAGATGACTGAATGTAAAGCCTGTATCAATTTTTCCCATGATCGATACCTGATTGTTTTCAATGATTTTGTCTGCCATAATGTTGTTCTCCTTCCTCTTTGGGTATTTTGTCTATACTAAGCTATGAATACCCCTGAAGATTTAGAACCAAAAAATTAAAAAAATTTCTGTAACTCCTTGTAATCTGCGAAAAATGTGGTAAACTGGAATATCGTATCACGAAAAAAAGTTTTTACACATTTATATAGAAGAAAAAAGAAAGGATTTCGATTTTTATGAAGACAAAACGCGAAGACGTACGTAACGTTGCCATCATCGCCCATGTCGATCACGGCAAAACTACCCTGGTGGATCAGCTCCTTAAACAAAGCGGTGTATTCCGTGAAAACCAGGAAGTTCAGGAACGTGTCATGGACTCCAACGACATTGAACGTGAGCGTGGAATTACTATTTTATCCAAAAACACTGCTGTACATTACAAGGGAGTAAAGATCAATATCATTGATACCCCTGGCCATGCAGACTTCGGTGGTGAAGTAGAACGTGTTCTTAAGATGGTAGACGGCGTTATTCTTCTGGTAGATGCCTTTGAAGGTGCTATGCCACAGACTAAATTCGTTCTCCGTAAAGCTCTGGAGCTGGACCTTCATGTCATCGTCTGCATCAACAAGATCGACCGTCCGGAAGCCCGTCCGGAAGAAGTTATTGATGAAGTTCTGGAACTTCTCATGGACCTTGAAGCATCCGATGAGCAGCTTGACTGCCCGTTCCTGTATGCATCCGCAAAAGCAGGACATGCGGTTCTTGACCTTGCAGACACACCGGAAAACATGGCTCCGCTGTTTGAAACCATCCTGAAATATATCCCGGCACCGGAAGGTGATCCGGACGCAGACACACAGGTACTGATCAGTACCATCGATTACAACGAATATGTTGGACGTATCGGTGTCGGCAAAGTTGAAAATGGAAAAATTGCAGTAAACCAGGAGCTGACACTTCTGAACCACCACGACCTTGACAAACGTAAAAAAGTTAAGATCAGCAAGCTTTATGAGTTTGATGGTCTTAACAAGGTCGAAGTAAAAGAAGCATCTATCGGATCTATCGTAGCGATCTCCGGTATCGAAGATATCCATATCGGTGATACTCTCTGCGGCGGCGACAACCCGGAGGCAATTCCATTCCAGAAGATCTCCGAGCCTACGATCTCCATGAACTTCCTCGTAAACGACAGCCCGCTTGCAGGACAGGAAGGTAAATACATCACTTCCCGTCATCTTCGTGACCGTCTGTACCGTGAGCTGAACACCGATGTCAGCCTTCGTGTAGAAGATACTGACTCTACAGAGTGCTTCAAAGTTTCCGGACGTGGTGAACTTCATCTGTCCGTACTGATTGAGAACATGCGCCGTGAAGGTTATGAATTCGCAGTAAGTAAACCGGAGGTTCTGTACAAAACAGACGAGCGCGGAAAGAAACTTGAACCTATGGAAATCGCTTATGTAGATGTTCCGGAAGAATTCTCCGGTACTGTTATCCAGAAACTGAGCGAGCGTAAAGGTGAACTTCAGGGAATGAGCACAGCAAGTGACGGATCTGTTCGTCTGGAATTCCACATTCCATCCCGTGGACTGATCGGATTCCGTGGTGAATTTCTGACTTCCACCAAGGGTACCGGTATCCTGAATACTACTTTCGACGGATATGCACCATATAAAGGAGATTTCCAGTATCGTAAACAGGGATCCCTGATTGCCTTTGAATCCGGTGAAGCAGTTGCATATGGTCTGTTCTCAGCGCAGGATCGTGGAACACTCTTCGTTGGTCCTGGCGAAAAAGTATACAGTGGTATGGTCATCGGACAGAATGGTAAAGCCGAAGACATCGAGCTGAATGTCTGCAAGACAAAACATCTGACCAATACACGTTCTTCTTCCGCGGATGAAGCTCTGAAACTGACACCGCCAAGAGTTCTCAGCCTTGAGCAGGCAATCGAATTCATCGATCAGGACGAACTTCTGGAAGTAACACCAGAAAGCCTTCGTATCCGTAAGAGAATTCTGGATCCTAGAGAAAGAAAACGTGCAGCATTTCGTAAGCAGTGATAAAAACATTAATATAAACACCTTAAGGTGTTTTACATAAAATAAGTCCCATGAGTCAAAACTCATGGGACTTATTTTTATACTCAATATGCTATTTGTTATTTACATTCTTATCAATGTACTCATTGATTTTTGCATTAATTTTTTTGCTGAACGTATCCTTTTGAGTTGTCTCTGTTTCTTCAGGCTCTTCATGAAATTTTTCATTATATTCCTGCATCATCTCTTCATGTCTGTTTCTCTTCAGTCCTCTTGCTGTCAGTTTACGGATAATATCATAGATAACCCCAAACAATGGTACTGCGATCACCATACCAACCAGTCCCCACAGACCTCCAAATAACAGAATGGAAAATAATACCCAGAAACTGGAAACTCCGGTTGTATTACCAAGGATCTTCGGTCCGATGATATTTCCGTCCACCTGCTGAAGTATCACGATAAAAATCAGGAAGTATAAAGCATCCCACGGATTACTTCCCAGAAGTAGTAATAATGCACATGGAATTGCTCCGATAAATGGTCCGAAAAACGGAATGATATTCGTCACACCAATCACAACACTGATAAATGCAGCGGATTCGAATCCCAATAAAGTGGTTCCCGCAAAGCAGATCAGACCGATAATTGCAGAATCGATGATCTTACCAACAAAGAAACCGTTAAACATTTTGTCTGTATAATGAACTTCTTCTTCAATGATCTTCGCCCATTTATTCGGAAAGATACCATACAGAAGAAGCTTTGCCTGTGCTCCAAACAGTTTACGGCTTGCAAGAAGATATACTGCGATCAAAAATCCAAGAAACATATTTTTGAATACGCTTAAAACCTCGATCAACTGTACTGTAATATTATTGACAATTCCCTGAATCGTTGTCATCATACTGGAATTTGCTTTCAGAACATCATTCAGACCATTCTCCACCTGTGATGAAAAATGATTAAAATATGTCTGTAATTCCGGCTGATCCTTGAGCAGCTGATCGATCATGCGGTTACAATAGGCAAGTCTGGCCGGAAGTATCTTAATGATCTTCACTGTGCTGTCCCATACCTGCGGAAGAATCAGCAGAATCAGCAGAACTACAATCGTGACTGCACAAATAACTGCAATTGCAATAGATAGAAATTTCAAACCTTTCTTCTGCTTTTCTGTTGCCTTGGGAAACCATTTCAGGAAACGCTCATCCATCTGGTTACAGATCGGTGCCAGCAGATAGGCAATCAACGCACCATACAGGAAAGGTTTCAGAATATTAAATACCAACTGAATACCTGCTGCAATATTCTTGCTCTGATTCAGAATATACATGATGGCAAATCCAAATGCCAGAACTGCCGCTCCTGTAATACCAAGTTTTACATATTTTGTGTTTTCATTTTGTTTCAATAATCATGCCCCCTGAAGCATCAGCTTCTTTTCCTTATATATCTCCTATATAAGCTCTCTGTTTATGTTAACATTGTCATTAGTGCTTATTGTAACATCCATATCCCCCGGCTTGCAATACACAGATTCTGAATTTTATCTAAATTTCTCTTACAATAGTATGACCAATAAAGCAATTGCCCCGGTATTACATTCCTGTAATTCCGGGGCAATCACTGCTTATAATATTTTTATGGAAGAAAACACACCAATCTAAAATTTATTATTTACCATAGTATGCTTTCAGGTAGATTTCTTTCAGTTCTGCAATAAGTGGATATCTCGGGTTTGCACCGGTACACTGGTCATTAAATGCCTGTTCACTCATCTCATCCAGAGTCTCAAGGAAGTATTTCTCATCTACACCATAATCTTTGATCGTAGGTTTGATCTCAATAATCTTCTTGAGTTCTTCCAGTTTATCCAGAAGTTTCTCAAATACTTCTTTGTCATCTTTTCCTGTCAGTCCTACAAAACGTCCGATCTCTGCATAACGTGCCAGTGTCTTTGGATACTGATACTGCGGGAAAGTACCCATCTTGGTCGGAACTTCATCAGCATTGTAACGCATAACATCTGTCAGAACCAGAGCATTTGCGATACCGTGCGGGATGTGATGGAAAGCACCCAGTTTGTGAGCCAGGGAGTGGTTTACTCCAAGGAATGCATTTGCAAATGCCATACCGGCCATGCAGGATGCATTTGCCATATGATCTCTTGCTTCTACATCATTTCCATCTCTGTATGCTCTTGGCAGATAATCAAATACAAGTTTGATCGCACGGAGAGCAAGTCCGTCTGTGTAGTCAGAAGCCATCATAGAAACATATGCTTCGATCGCATGTGTCATAACATCGATACCAGAAGCACTTGTCAGTCCTTTTGGTGCACTCATCATGTTGTCGGTATCCACGATTGCCATATCCGGCATCAGTTCATAGTCAGCCAGTGGCCATTTAATTCCTGTTTCTTTGTCTGTAATGATGGCAAACGGTGTTACCTCAGATCCTGTACCGGAAGATGTAGGTACAGCGATAAAGTAAGCTTTTTTACCCATTTTCGGGAATGTGTAGATTCTCTTACGGATATCCATGAAATCCATTGCCATGTCATCGAAGTCTGCATCTGGATTTTCATAAAGAACCCACATGATCTTACCGGCATCCATTGCAGATCCGCCGCCCATTGCAATGATGCAGTCCGGCTCAAATGCACGCATTGCTGCTGCACCTGCTTTTGCAGAAGCCAGAGACGGATCAGGTTCTACATCAGAGAAGCATGTATGAACAATTCCCATCTCATCCAGTTTATCTTCAATTTTCTTTGTATATCCATTCTTGTACAGGAAGGAGTCTGTTACGATGAAGCAGCGTTTCTTGCCCATCACATTTTTCAGCTCATCCAGAGCAACCGGCAGGCAGCCTTTTTTGAAGTAAACTTTTTCCGGGGTTCTCATCCAGAGCATGTTCTCTCTCCTCTCAGCAACAGTCTTGATATTGATCAGATGTTTCACACCAACGTTTTCAGATACAGAGTTTCCACCCCAGGAACCACAGCCAAGTGTCAGAGATGGTACAAGTTTGAAGTTGTAAAGATCTCCGATACCACCCTGAGAAGATGGAGTATTGATCAGGATTCGGCAGGTCTTCATTGCTGCTGCATGTTTTGCCATTTTTTCTTTCTCATTCACATTGATATACAGAGAAGAGGTATGTCCATATCCACCGTCAGCTACAAGCTGTTCTGCTTTTGCGATCGCTTCGTCGAATGTTTTTGCCTTGTACATGGCAAGTACCGGAGAAAGTTTCTCGTGTGCAAACTCTTCACTGATATCTACAGATTCTACTTCACCGATCAGGATCTTGGTTTCTGCCGGAACTGTAACGCCTGCCATCTCTGCAATCGTAGCAGCTTTCTGTCCAACGATCTTGGCATTCAGTGCACCATTGATCAGGATTGTTTTTCTTACTTTTTCAATCTCATCTTTCTTCAGGAAGTAGCATCCTCTGTACTGAAATTCTTCTTTAACTGCTTTATATACACCTTCGAGAACTGTTACGGACTGTTCGGATGCACAGATCATACCATTATCAAATGTTTTGGAGTGAATGATAGAGTTTACTGCCAGACGAACATCTGCAGTGTCATCAATGATAACCGGTGTGTTTCCGGCGCCAACTCCAAGTGCCGGTTTTCCGGAAGAATATGCCGCTTTAACCATTCCAGGACCACCTGTTGCAAGAATGATGTCAGCTTCTTTCATTACAAGATTTGTAAGTTCAAGGCTCGGTACATCGATCCATCCGATGATGCCTTCCGGAGCACCTGCTTTTACGGCAGCTTCCAGAACAACTCTTGCAGCTTCAATCGTACTTCCTTTTGCACGAGGATGTGGGCTGATGATGATCGCATTTCTGGTTTTTAACGCGATCAGCGTTTTAAAGATTGCTGTGGAAGTCGGGTTTGTAGTTGGAATAACTGCCGCGATCAGACCGATCGGCTCCGCAATCTTCTTGATTCCATAAACCGGATCTTCTTCAAGAACACCACAGGTTTTGGTGTTTTTATACGCATTGTAGATATATTCTGCTGCATAATGATTTTTGATGACCTTATCTTCAACGATACCCATTCCAGTTTCTTCAACAGCAGCTTTTGCAAGCGGGATACGTGCTTTATCAGCTGCAGTTGCAGCAGCTTTGAAGATTTTATCTACCTGCTCCTGTGTATAAGTGGCGAAAAGTTTCTGTGCTTCTTTCATCGCAGCGATCTTTGCTTCCAGTGCTTCCGGAGTATCAATGATTGCCGGGATGTGGGTTTCTTTCTTTGCCATTTGTGAATCCTCCTGTTTTTCTGTTATGATATGAGCCTTATTCTTTAGTCCGATAAACAATTCCGTCAATTTATTAACGTTAATTATTTATCAATGATTGATATGCGCTTATTATACGGGTTCGTTAATCATTTGTCAATCTGTATTTTGTTAAAATTTCAAACAAATTATTTCTTACATTTTCGCCATTAATCATCATTTTATACAATCCGTATTTTCATCATTCCTCTTAATTCCCAGGCAAAAAATTTGATATACACCTGTTTTCAAAGTCTGTTTCCTCGATTTCATGCTCATAAGATTGTGATTTTCATAACAAAATTTTCTATTTTTTCCTGTCATATTTCTCCACCTCTTTTCATAGATTAAATGATGGGAAACAGAAATCCAAATCAAGATTCCCGCACACGGGTTGCATTCCAGCTAACGCTGGCAACGCGACTGTTTAACTTTGATTTAACGCAAATCACGTACAGATTTATTACTGGAGGAGTATTCTAATGGGAACGGGAAATGCATTACGGGCAACAGAAACATTTACACTGATACAATTAGAGGAAGAAAGACAGAAATTGAAAAAGAAAGAACTTCTTAAGAGCATGCTGACCGACAGTGAATTTAGCATTAAAGGACAATGTGCCATCAATCTTATGATGACCAAACTCGACATCATCAACACATTTCTGCTGATGAAATATAAACGGAATTTTATTCAGATGAAAACCTGGAGACTCAAAAGCTATGACAGTGTCTGCAAAAAAATGCAGAAAAAAGGACTGGACCTGAATTTTGATCTGGCACTGGAAAAGATCAATGACCTGATCGGCGTTCGTGCTGTATGTGCTTATGTAGATGATATTTACAAAGTGGCTGACCTGATCGAAAAACAACAGGATATCCATATCCTGAAAATCAAAGATTATGTACAGCAGCCAAAGAAATCCGGCTATCAAAGCCTTCATCTGATTCTGGAAATTGCAATTCCATTCCAGAAAGAAAACCAGTGGATCAAACTAGAATTGCAGCTTCGAACTGCTGCCATGGATTACTGGGCCAACCTCGACCATCAATTGCGTTACAAACGCGGACAAAAGCAGGCAGCAGTGATCAATGAAGAATTACAGCAGTGTGCTTCTGTGATCACACAGCTCGATCAGAAAATGCTGGATATCCGTAAAAAAATTGACAAGATCTGACCAGCGCACCACCGGTGCTTCCTCGATATGCACTGCAAAAGACGCAGGGGCATGACCAAAAAAGTCAGCTCCTGCGTCTTTTTTATCTGTTTTTGAACTTTTAAAGCTTGGTGTTGT
>ERZ773104.2130-NODE-2130-length-23328-cov-3.251450_pt1 | contig 23328 bp, 19 predicted proteins | sample MGYA00511920_ERZ773104 | MGnify/ENA primary metagenome ERZ773104 (study PRJEB29015, sample SAMEA2737857) | human gut metagenome | biome: human gut; feature: human-associated habitat; material: faeces | place: China | collected 2012 ...
AGCCGACACTTATAACAAACGAGCTTATAAGAAAGACATTCAATGAGGCAAACACAGATGACGAGTGTGCAGGTGTTATCGTATGGTGCCACACATTTTCGCCTGCTAAATCATGGATCTTAGGACTTAAGGAATTAAGAAAACCATTACTTCATTTACATACACAGTACAATGAGGAAATCCCTTATGATTCTATCGACATGGATTTCATGAATGAAAATCAGGCAGCACACGGAGATCGTGAGTGGGGACACATTGTTACACGCATGGGAATTGAGAGAAAAGTTGTTGTTGGACACTGGTCTGATCCGGTTGTACAGGGCAAGATCGCATCATGGCAGCGTGTGGCAGTCGGAGTTGTGGAGAGCAGCCATATCCGTGTAATGCGTGTAGCTGACAATATGAGAAATGTTGCGGTTACAGAAGGTGATAAGGTAGAGGCACAGATCAAGTTTGGCTGGGAAGTTGATGCTTATCCTGTAAATGAGATCGCAGAGGCTGTTGCAGCAGTATCACAGTCAGATACAAATGCACTTGTAGACGAATACTATGATAAATATGATATTTTACTTGAGGGCAGAGATCCTGAAGAATTCAAAAAACATGTTGCTGTACAGGCACAGATAGAGCTTGGATTCGAGAGGTTCCTTGAGGAGAAAAATTATCAGGCTATCGTTACACATTTCGGAGATCTTGGCGCATTAAAACAGCTTCCGGGACTTGCTATCCAGCGTCTTATGGAAAAAGGATATGGTTTCGGAGCAGAGGGAGACTGGAAGGTTGCCGCAATGGTACGTCTCATGAAGATAATGACTGCAGGCATGAAAGATGCAAAAGGTACATCAATGCTTGAAGATTACACATATAATCTTATGAAAGGAAAAGAGGGAATCCTTGAGGCACACATGCTTGAGATCTGCCCGACTATCGCAGATGGTCCTATCAGCATCAAATGCCAGCCGCTTTCAATGGGTGACAGAGAAGATCCAGCGAGACTTGTATTTACATCAAAGGAGGGCACAGGTATTGCGACATCACTTGTTGATCTTGGAGATCGTTTCCGTCTTATCATCAACACGGTTGACTGCAAAAAGACAGAAAAACCTATGCCGAAGCTGCCGGTAGCTACAAACTTCTGGACACCACAGCCAGACCTTTACACAGGAGCAGAGGCATGGATACTTGCAGGTGGAGCACACCATACAGCATTCACATATGACCTTACAGCAGAGCAGATGGGTGACTGGGCTGCAGCAATGGGAATCGAGGCTGTATTTATTGACAACGATACAACGATCAGAAATTTCAAGAAAGATCTTATGCTTGGAAATATTTTTTACAAATAAATCGCACACCTCTAATTAATATTAACCTATATAATGAAAGACCGCCGCACATATGTGTGGCGGTTTTTCTGTTACTTTATAATTAATATCATGGCGTATATATACAAAGCTTTTATATACAGAATTTTTATGGAAAGTTTATGTTATATATGAAGTTTCCTGAATTGTGCAGGTGTCATTCCTGATAATTTTTTAAACATGACTATAAAGTGGCTTGCATCGGAATAACCGACATCTAAGGCGATATCCTGTATTTTGCGTTTACTGTTTAGAAGCAATAATTCTTTTGCTTTGTTGATACGATAGTTTGTCAGGTATTCGTAGACAGAGCAGTTTAGAAATTCGGAAAAAATGCGTGAAAGGTATTGCTGTGATACAAATACACTGTTTGCAAGCTGCTGTGCGCTTATGTCTTCCATATAATGGTCTTCTATAGTGTCTATGACCGGTTTTATAAATTTAGAAAAAACCGGATCGTCTTTTCCGTGAGAATGATTTGTCTGATCTGCAAGCAGAAGCATTATATTATAGCAGTCTACGGAAAGAGTACGTGTATCGTTTCCACGTTCTTTAAAATGCTGCATTGCCCTTGAAATTGCTGCAGAAATTTCTTTCCCCTTATATTCATCTATGATCCAATATCCATTTTCAGTGAATATATCTTTAAATGCAGGCTCCATTGAGCCTGTGAAGGTCGCAAATTCTGTCTGCCATGAGTGTAAAGGGGCATTTTGGTTGTGGTAAGAGTGAGGAATATACGGAGCAATAAGGATTCCCTGTCCTTTTGAAAGCTCTATTGTCTGACTGATCTTGTGGTCAGAAGATAATTCGTTTTTGTAATATATATTTATTATACCGGTTCCTTTTTGTGTCTGTAAATAATGGAACAGAGGAAAACCATTTGGGCGGTTTACACTTTCCTGTTCCCAGTTGTTGCCGACAGAGTCAAATTGAAATGGTTCTTTTGCGAAATTGTTTCCAAAATAAATTGGCATAGCTTCTCCTTTTGTTTCAAAATGTTATATAAAATGGTTTATGATGTTATACAATTCTGCTTTAAAATAGTATATGATAAGTGCATAAAGAAATGAACTTATTGTTTAAGAATATCATAAAAAATATATAATTTCTATATGGGAGGTAAGACATATGCAGTCAAAATTCAAAAGAATCCTTTTTGGAGGAGATTACAATCCTAATCAGTGGCCGGAAGAAATCTGGAAAGAAGATATGACATATTTTAAGGAAGCACATATAAACAGTGCTACAATAAATGTTTTTTCATGGGCAAAGATACAGCCGTCAGAAAATGTGTATGATTTTTCGCAGCTTGACAAGATCGTTGATATGCTTTCAGATGAAAATTACGATATTGTCATGGCAACATCTACAGCAGCACTTCCTGCATGGATGGTAAAGAAATATCCGGAGACAATGAGCACAGACTTTGAGGGACGCCATCATAAGTTTGGCGGCAGACACAATTTCTGTCCAAACTCCTTAGTGTATCAGAAATATGCAAAGGCACTTGTGACAGAGCTTGCAAAGCGCTATGGCAGCAACAAAAATATTTCTGTATGGCACATCAATAACGAGTACGGTGGATACTGCTACTGCGATAATTGCCAGAAACAGTTCAGAGTGTGGCTAAAAGATAAATACAAGACGATCAATGCTGTAAATGAGGCATGGAACACAGAATTCTGGGGACATACATTCTACGATTGGGATGAGATAGTTGTTCCAAACCAGCTTAGCGAGGAATTGTTGCCGGACATGACTATGTTTGCAGGCATTTCAATCGACTACAGACGTTTCTACTCAGACAGCATGTTGAACTGCTACAAGATGGAACGAGATGCGATAAAAGAGATTTGTCCGGATGCATTTATCACAACAAACCTCATGGGTACTTTCAAGGGACTTGATTATTTCAAATGGGCAAAGGAAATGGATATCGTTTCATGGGACAACTATCCTGCATACGATACACCGTGGAGCATGGTTGCCATGACACACGATCTGATGCGAGGCTTAAAGGATGAGCCTTTTATGCTCATGGAACAGACTCCAAGCCAGCAGAACTGGCAGAAATACAATTCGCTCAAGCGTCCTGGACAAATGCGGGCTCAGAGCTATCAGACAGTAGCCCATGGTGCCGATACTATCCAGTTTTTCCAGCTTAGAAGAAGCGTTGGCGGATGTGAAAAATTCCACGGAGCAGTTATCGCACATGCTGGAACAAACAATACAAGAGTATTCAGAGAAACGGCACAGCTTGGAAAAGAGCTTGAGAGCTTTGGAACAAAGACTCTCGGATCACGCAACAATTCACAGGTTGGTATCATTTTTGACTGGGATAACTACTGGGCACTTGAGTACACAAGCGGACCTACACAGGATTTAAAATATGTTGACCAGATACATCAGTATTATGAGTATTTCTACAACAATAATATCTCTGTTGATATGATACCTGTTGACGCTGATTTTTCAAAATATAAAGTCATTGCCGCACCTGTACTTTACATGATAAAAGACGGAATGAAAGAAAAACTTGAGGAATTCGTTGAAAATGGTGGAACTCTTATCACAACATTTATGAGCGGTATTGTAAACCAGTCAGATAACATATATCTCGGCGGATATCCTGGACCACTCCGCAAGATGGCTGGTGTATGGGTTGAGGAGATTGACGCACTAGCACCTGAGCAGTCTAACACAGTAAGATTTGCTGACGGAACAGAGTACAAATGCAATCTTCTCTGTGATCTTATGCATACAGAAGGAGCAGAGGTATTGGCTTCATATGAGAGTGATTTCTATGCAGGAATGCCTGCTGTCACAAAAAACAGTTATGGAAAAGGCAAGGTATACTATGTTGCCACACAGTTTGAGGCTGCCGGTCTTGCCAAAGTGCTTGACGAGGTGACAAAGGAAAGCGCTGTATCAGGTGTTATAGCTGAAAAGACTGGACTTGAGATCACATGCCGCGAGAGTGATACAACACGTTTCTATTTTGTGATGAATTTCACTGATGAGGAGCAGGTTCTCCCGGTAAGTCTTGCAGGAAAGACAGATCTCATAACAGGAGAGACTGCAAAAGAAGGTGAAGTCATGAAGAAGTGGGATGTAAAGATACTTCAGGAAGCATTGTAATTTCATATCGGATACCTGATAATTGATACTTAAATATAAAAACGGTTGCAAGCATAATAAATGATGGCTTGCAGCCGTTTTTTAGATTAAATAATAGTTCCGCTGTTATTTTTACGCAGATATTCAATTATTGCGTATATTATATTCTCCGCATTATTATATTGCTTTTGAGCTTCTTCCTTTGATGCTATAAAGAAATCATCATAATCACTTTGCTCTCTTTTTTGCTGCAACCTAGCAAGCTTTCGCCCTATATCTTTTTCAAAAATACCTGTTGCCACGTAATTTTTATTGAAATATGCAATAACATCTTTATGCCTTTTAAAGTCAATACGTTCTAATGCTAAAATGGATCGTGCTGCATAAAACGAAGCATAGTAGGATCTATTTATAGAGTCTTTATAATGCTTATTTTCGAGGCATTCTTTAGCAACATTTAAAGTTTCTCGGGCGGTATCAATTCTGTATTTTGCTAAATTAATGCAATTCTCATCATGCAATAATAACACCCTCCCTTTCTATATTTGAATAATAGGGGAGACTATTCGCCCAATTTCTAAAGTGTTCTTCATTTTTTATATTTACACTTATGGGAACACCATACTCAAGCTCTATATCATAAGCTGCATCAAAAAGTTCATCTTCTATCTGGACAATTCGATCATCAGTAAGTTCTGTTAAAATCATTATGTCCATATCGGAATTATCTTTATAATCACCTCTTGCATATGAACCATATAATATGATCTGCTTAAGTGAATTACCCATAATAGATTTTGTTTTGCTTTTAAATTCGCTTAATATCTTATTTTTATCACTCATAGTATCCCTCCTTGTGCCCCTTTAATTTATTATAAAATATATGCACTTATTAAGCCAGTATAAATTTCTATTTAAAAAATCCCCCCAACTGCTTTTTAAACAGCACCACAGCAAGCATAGCTGTAAGAAAATCGGAAACAGGCTGTGCCGCTATGACTCCGTTATAACCGATTGCCTTTGATGCCGCAAAAATAACTACAGCAAAAATGAGCCCCTGCCTTGAAACAGACAGCCAGAAAGCACCGGACGCTTTTCCGGCAGACTGGAAAGTACAGGTTGTTACGAGGACAATTGCTATAAATATCATTCCAAGCTGTTGGAAACGCAGCATAGAAACACCGGCAGGTACGATCTCGGGCTGATCCATGAATATCTGGATCAGAGGCTTTGCGGCAACGCAGAGTATCACTGCAAGTACGGCTGCCAGTCCACACTCGAATTTGTAACAGAATGCGAGAATATCCTTAAGCCGCTTTTTATTGTTGGCACCATAATTGTAGCCGATAAGAGGCTGCCCGCCAAATGCAAAGCCTACGAGTACGAGCACGGCTATCATATTTACTTTCATGACGATACCCATAGCTGCAACCTTTTCATTGCCGTATGGCAGCAGAAATCTGTTTGTCATCATGATGCCAAAACTCTGCATCAGGTTAGTGATAGATGCCGGAATACCTATTGCAAATATAGGCTTAAGCTCATCCGCTTTTATATAAAAGCCTTTTGGATTTACGGAAAGCTTTTTGCTGCGCTTCAGTAAAAACCAGGTGAAATAGGCATCTGTAAAAATATATCCGATAACAGATGCTGTGGCTGCACCGCCTGCTCCAAGACCAAGAACCGAGATAAATATCGGATCGAGGATGATATTTATAACGGCACCGAGCACAGAACCTATCATGGCAGGATTGGCAAAGCCTTCCGTGCGAAGCTGGTTAGATGGTGTAAAGGAAAGTATGATAAAAGGCGCACCTAAAACTATTCCGGTGTAATACTGGCTTGCGTATTTATAGGTTGATGCGTCAGCACCGAGTACTTTAAGTATCTGTGACCGGAAAAGCATCATAACGATCATTACAAGTATCCCGCATAGTATTGCTCCGTAAAAGCAGAAAACGCTCATTCGTTTTGCATCGTCATCCTGTTTTTTACCAAACATACGTGATATGACGGAGCTTCCACCGAGACCAAAAATATCTCCGAGGGCGATCATAAGTGTAAATACAGGCGCTCCAAGTGATACGCCTGCCACAAGATCGGTGTTTCCTGTTCCGGCAATAAAGTAGGTATCTACCATGTTGTATACGAGTGAGATCACCATACTGAAAACAACAGGTAAAGCCATAGTGAAATAGGCTTTGGGAACAGGTGCTTTTTCAAAAAGTTCATTATCCATTTGTTATTTCTCCATCTATTATTTCTACTGCATATTTCTTAAGATCCACTTTCCCGGATATGACCTCAATTCCATCTGCCATGAGCCGGTTGGCCTGCTCACCTGGACCGCCGAAAGCAAATGCACCGGACAGCTCGCCTTTTGCATTTACAACTCTGTAGCATGGGATAGTCGAAGGATCGGGATTTTTGTGCAGGGCATTTCCTACCGCACGGCACATTTTCTTATTGCCCGCAAGCTCGGCAACCTGGGCATATGTAGCAACTTTTCCTTTGGGAATCTTTTTGACAGCTTCATAAATGCGTCTGGTCGGGCTGTCGGTCACTATGGCATAACTGTCTGCGATCATATTTCTGATCGCATCATCAGGTACTGTGCCATCGAGGATTATGGTATTCCAGTTATCCTTATTCTGGTGCCAGCCGGGGATCACGGATGCAAATGCATCACGCCAGAAATCACGCCATGCTGGGCTTACCTTGACATTTAAGTTGATAAATCCATCACGCTCATATGTCCACAAAAAGGCTTTTTTAGAACCTTTTACCCTGACAAGCTGCCAGTTTGGATCGTGGAAGGGAGCTTCCTGATAGGTGTCCGGAAATGATAATCCGTATGCTAATGCTTCTTGTCTTGTATTCATAGATTTAGTCTGGTTACTGTTCAGACGCAAGCTTGACACTGTGCTGTCAAGCTATGCGCCATAGTGCTGATCATAAAGTGATTACAGCCCCTGCCTCGTAGAGGCACTTTAAATGGGCTGTAATCGTTGCTGGTCACACTGTTAGGTGTGAACAGTAACTTAGTCTGCTTTCATAAGAAATAAAATAGACGCAGGGCACTTGAAAATACAAATGCCCTGGTGTATAATCCACTTAGAAAGGTTATCGGATGTGTTATCCGATTGCCCTCAGTTGAGACTATGAAATAGCATCAGACTTTGGTAGAGTGGGATGCTATTTCTTTTTGTCGTTATGGTTATCTATGTAAGATAGAGCCGCAAAAACAACTAATAAAAGCGTAAGCACTTCTAACGTGTTCATTGGCATCATCCCTCTTTCGTAATACTAGAGGGCATAAAACATCAGAAAATCACATCCTGCTTTCTTTTTAATTATACGATTACAGTATAACATAAAAAGAACAAATGTTAAATTATGAAATGCCAAATTTATTGATTTAATTCCTCATACAATTTCTCGATCTCTCCATTTTCCTTTGAATTAACAAAAACCAGTGTATCATCCGTCTTTATCATGAGAATAGGAGAGTATCCGTCGAATACATACAGGCTGCATTTTCCGAGAGTGCGTCCCTCGTATCTGCCGATATCATAGCTGTCTGTCGAGGCTCCGTTTGTACGCAGGAAGCTGTCATCCGGCAGTTCATCCAGAAGTTTAATCTCTGTGATGTCATCTACAGAAATCTCATTTTTATAGCCACCGGCAGATATGGTAAGGATGCCATTATCAGCCAGTGTAATTTCTTCCTTTAAATTGATAAGCGGAAAGAGTACCGCAAAAACGAAAATAAGACATCCTATTATTAAAGCGGCGGTGACACCGGAGAATACCCAGGCACCTTTTTTCGCATAATTTAATGTATAATTGCCTGACTGTATACGGTTTTCCACGAACAGATGTGTGTCATTCGGGTTGTAGTAGAATCCGCTTTTCCAGTATTCATCATCATCCACATATATAGGTGCGGTGTCTGAGGCAAGGAGCTCCTTTTTTCGCTGTTGTGCAAGAAAAAGAGGTATGAAAATTCCAAATACATTAAGGATCTGTACAAATATGTATACAAAAAAGCTTGTGCCTAAATAGTTGCCACTGATATATGTGGAAAGTGCCATATATATCCATGCAACTCCGTTTAAAAGACTCATAAGAATCAGGGCAATGCCTTTGTATTTTTTCATGGTAGTGTTAATGATCTGGTTGAGCTTCGTATCTTTGCTGTATACATTTCTCTCACTTCGATTGATAAAAATATGAAACGGCAGAGCGATAGCAGAGACGATAAGCGAGCATATGAAAAATGTAAACATATATGTTCTGTAGCGGGTGTCGCCGTCTGCAATATACGGAACGAAGGCGGCAATCTCTGCGATGATTATTACTATATGCCATTTGAAGCTAAGCGGTGATCTGCCCGCATCAGCCGAAATGCGGGTGTCGATGTATATCTTTTTTTGCTGGGATTCGATGATCCAGCCGTTTTGCATCTTGAGTGCATACATTTTTTTGTGACAGCTGTTGTTCAGCATTATAATGAAAAAGCAGTATTCAAAAATCCATACACAGTAGACCATCGCAAAAATGGCAATGCTTGCAAAATTGATAAAGCATATAGCGATAGATATGAGAGTATTTATGATCTGAAAGTGCTTCATGCTCTGTCTGGATGAGGTTATCAGATCACTTACGTCCGGATCGTCTTTGTGGTCGGCAGGGATATGCACACCGAGATACATTCCGTTTTGATATCTGTAGCCTGATGAAAAAGCAAACTGGAAGCAGAATATTAAAAATAAATCTGTGACAAGAAAAATTATAAACATCATAATATCCATAAAGAAATCTCCTCCTATTTTTGAATTATTATATTGCGCATGGACTCATTTTTGAGTAGAGCTTATCGCACATTGATAAAAATTCATCACGGCTCATTCCGGTAAGACATGCTTCCGCAGATAAAAGCTCCAGCTCTGATTCGAGTTTTTCCTTAAAATCAGCATCCGCTGCGATCGTCTCAGAGACAAATGCACCGAGCCGCCTGTCTGTCCTGATAAAACCTTCGTTTTTTAAAATCTGATAGGTTTTGTTGACTGTCATTGTGTTGACACCGGCATCGCTTGCAAGCTGACGTACAGTAGGAAGCTTTTCTCCGGCCTTTAGTTCACCTTTACCTATTCCTTTAACAATCTGGTTTCTAAGCTGCACATATATCGGTGTGCTGCTTGCCATATCAAGTTCTATTATCATATGATACCTCTCTTTATAAAATACAATAGCATACTGTTATATTTGTATTACAATATATAATACAAGTATAACAGTATGTCAATATCAAAACAACATTTCTGTCGACTTTATCGGGGAATGGATATATAATGAGCGGAGCGAATTATATATATCAGGAGAAAATTGATGAATTTATTAGAAGAGATTAAAAAACCAAATGCCTGTGCATTTACGCACGGCGGTAAATTTCACGCAGATGATGTGTTTTCATCGGCACTTTTATTATACATAAATCCGGAGATCCACATTACAAGAGGAAATAAAGTTCCGGATGATTTTGAAGGAATAGTATTTGACATAGGAAGAGGATCATTCGATCATCATCAGAAGGACAGCAGAATAAGGGAAAATGGTGTCCCATATGCTGCGTTCGGGCTGCTCTGGGAGGTGCTTGGAAAAGAAATACTTGGAGAGGAACTGGCAGTCAGATTTGATGAGTCGTTTGTACAGCCACTTGACAATAACGATAATACCGGTGAAAAAAATGAGCTTGCAACACTGATCGGTAATTTTAACCCGTCATGGGATGCAAATGACAATGGAGATAAGGAATTTTTCCAGGCTGTAAGCGTTGCCGGGATGATAATTGAGAATAAATTTGAAAGATACAAAGGAAATGAGAGGGCAGATAAAAGAATAGATGAAATCCTAAAAGATCATGATCAAAAAAGCCGGATACTTGTGCTCCCGGAATTTATCCCATGTCAGAAAGCCTTATCGGAAACAGACATAGCTTTCGTAATATTTCCGTCAAACAGAGGCGGATATTGCATACAGCCACAGAAAAAGGAATATTCGATGAATTATAAGTGCAGTTTTCCTGAAAGTTGGCTTGGACTTGAGGGAGATGAACTTATAAAGGAAACAGGACTGGACACGGCCGTATTCTGTCATAAGGGTGGATTTATAATGACGGTAGGACAGCTTGATGAGGCGGTTATGGCATGCCAGAAGGCGGTTGATTCATATGAGGAAAATTCAGTTATAGTAAAATATGGAAAACTGATCTCAGATGATATGTCGGATGAAATAGACAAAAACATACTGGACACAGCTAAAATGCTTGGAATAAAAGGTGCCCGTATAGTAAACGCAGATTTAATGCCGGTACCTGATATTGAGATAATGGAAGATGGACAAAGTCAGGCATATGCTAAAGTGTCTATGGAAAAGCAACAGTGGAAAGCCTATGTAAAAGAGCATGTAAAGAAGATCTTAAAATATAAACCGGAGGCTGTTTTTGTATCAGGAGATGTATTCTATACCTATCCGGTTGTAAGAGCACTCAGGAAAAAACACATACCTGTGCTTACAAGCATGGAAAAGGGCGGGAAAAAACTTATTATAAAGCTCCCATAACAGTTTTTTGAAGGAGAAAACATGGATCTTACAGAAGGAAGTATATTTAAAAAATTAGTTAAATTCACAATCCCGATAATGATAATACAATTTCTGAATCAGGCATATTCAATTGTGGACAACGTTATAGTGGCACGTTTTGTAAATGAAACGGCGTTATCAGTTGTATCAACGGTAAATTCGGCGCTGCTTGTCGGATATTGCATAATGCAGGGGATAGCGGGTGCTGTAACGATATTAGTCGGAAACCTGTATGGTGCAAAACAGTATGAAACTCTCAGAAAAACAGTGAGAACACTTCTATTTTGGGGAACGCTTATATCAATAGTGGTATTTCTTATATATGCGCCGGGTTCGGGAGTGATATTCGGATGGCTTAAGGTGCCACAGGAGATATTCTCCGAGAGCAGGCAGCTTATGTGGATATATGCAGGAAGCCTTATACCGACATTTATGTGTTCAATCTGTAACAGTGTATTAAACGGGATGGGAGCATCGAAATCGACAATGATCATTTCTGTTATGGGACAGATACTTAACATTGCACTTGATCTTATAGCGGTGGCAGGACTTGGATTTGGAGTAAAAGGTGCGGCATGGGCATCATTTATAAGTGTTGTGTTTGCTCTTACATTTACTTATATCCATATGGAAAAAATGCTTGATAAACTGGCAGAAAAGTCAGATGGGTTAGATAATTCCTGCATGAAAAAATATATTCCGCTTGCAATACCATCAATAATACAGCAGTCGATATTTTCTGTTGGGAATCTCATACTCGAAGTGCTTGTAAATGTCGCAGGAGTGGCATATATAAACGGATATAATGTCGCAAATACTATAAGCGGATTATTTTCTATATTTATAATAGCAAGCTGTACAGGATTTGAAACATTTGCTGCCCAGAATATCGGTGCAAAAAAATATGACAGGGTAGGAAGAGGATTTAAAGGGATAATCATATTTGGAATAGCTTTATGCCTGATACTAAGCGGGGTTACGCTACTGTGCCAGGAGCCACTTATATCGCTTTATCTGACGGATAAAACAGGAACAGCATTTACATTTGCCCAAAAATACATGATACTTCTTATCCCAAACTATTTCTTTATACTCGGAAAATATAGTGTGGATGGATTTTTTAAAGCACAGCTTAAAGTCTATCTGTTTACGGTATCGTCATTTATATCGCTTGTCCTAAGGGTCATGTTTGGTTATATGTTGGAGCCGGTTTGTGGATTGTGGGCACTTGCGATAGCGGCATCTATAGGAAATGCTGTAGCGATGGTATTTGACTGGGTATGCGTATTTGCAGATCCCAAAAATAAATGCTATTGGAGGATGACAAAGCCACACACCACGGATGGCACATTGATACAATAATGTACTTTCAGAATGATTCATTTATAAGATTACGGGAGAACATAACAGCATGTGGTAGAATTAAATTATATATTAGGAAAAATTCTATAAAGAAGATAAAATATTAGTAAATCTAATAATAAAAATGAGAATATATAATTGGAAAATATCACTGTGCAAAGTTATACTATAGTTAGTGTAACAATGAATATGCGTATGTGCGCAGTTAAATTGACTATTAGGAGGAATAATAATGGATTACAAGAATTCAGGTGTTGATATTGAAGCAGGCTACAAATCAGTAGAGCTTATGAAAAAGCATGTAAAGGAGACTATGCGCCCGGAGGTTCTCGGTGGACTTGGCGGATTTTCAGGAGCATTTTCGCTTGCTTCAATAAAGGACATGGAAGATCCTGTTCTTTTATCGGGAACAGATGGATGCGGAACAAAGGTTAAGCTTGCATTCATTATGGACAAACATGATACTATCGGTATCGATGCGGTTGCAATGTGTGTAAATGATGTTGCATGTGCCGGTGGAGAACCATTATTTTTCCTTGATTATATAGCATGTGGAAAGAACTATCCTGAGAAGATCGCTACTATCGTAAGCGGTGTTGCAGAGGGCTGCAAACAGTCAGGATGTGCACTTGTCGGTGGTGAGACAGCAGAGCATCCGGGACTTATGCCTGAGGATGAATATGATCTTGCAGGATTTGCGGTAGGTGTCGTAGACAGAAAAGACATTATAACAGGAGAAAACTTAAAGGATGGAGATGTCCTTATCGGAATGGCATCTACAGGAGTCCATTCAAACGGATTTTCACTTGTCAGAAAAATCTTCAAGATGGACAAAGAAACATTAAATACATACCATGATGAGCTTGGAACTACACTTGGAGAGGCACTTCTTGCGCCTACAAGAATCTATGTAAAAGCACTTAAAGCAGTAAAGGATGCAGGTGTTACAGTAAAGGCATGCAGCCACATCACAGGTGGTGGATTTTACGAGAACATCCCACGTATGCTTCCAGAAGGAAAACGTGCTGTAGTTGAGAAAAACAGCTATCCGATCCCACCTATCTTTACAATGATGGCAAGAGAAGGCCAGGTTGAAGAGCAGATGATGTACAACACATATAATATGGGACTTGGAATGATCGTAGCAGTTGATCCGGCAGATGTGGACAAGGCAATGGAAGCTATGAGATCAGCCGGAGACACAGCTTATGTAGTAGGAAAGATCATTGATGGAGAAAAGGGTGTAGATCTCGTTTAGTTATTACGGTCATCGGGATGAGAGGAAGAAAAATGAAAATAGCTGTATGCGTATCCGGTGGCGGAACTAATCTTCAGGCCATCATAGATGCAATAGATAATGGAACAATCACAAATACACAGATAGCGGTCGTTATCAGCAATAATGCTGATGCATATGCACTTGAGAGAGCCAGAAATGCCGGTATAGAGGCAGTGTGCATATCGCCGAGATCATATGAAAGCAGAGCAGACTTTAACGAAGATTTCTTAAAGCAGCTTAATTCTTATAACGTTGATCTGGTAGTACTTGCAGGATTTTTAGTGGTTATACCGCCAAAGATGATAGAACAGTATAGAAACAGGATCATAAATATACATCCATCACTCATTCCTTCGTTCTGTGGAACAGGATATTATGGACTTAAGGTTCATGAGGGAGTGCTTGCCCGCGGTGTAAAAGTTACCGGAGCCACATGTCATTTTGTGGATGAGGGCACTGATACAGGTCCTATAATTTTACAAAAAGCAGTAGAAGTAGAACAGGATGATACACCGGAGGTACTTCAGCGCAGGGTAATGGAACAGGCAGAATGGATAATCATGCCAAAAGCGATAGATTTAATAGCAAACGGCAGGGTATCAGTAGTTGACGGAAAAGTACGTATTAAATAAGTGGAGGGTAATATGAAAGTATTAGTAGTAGGAAGCGGCGGAAGAGAACATGCAATATGCAGAGCCGTAGCTAAAAGCCCACGGGTTGATAAAATATATTGTGCACCGGGAAATGCCGGAATAGCATCTCTTGCTGAATGTGTAGATATAGGTGCAATGGAGTTTGACAGATTAGTAGCATTTGCAAAAGATAATGCCATTGATTTTACAATTATCGGAATGGATGATCCACTTGTAGGCGGAATCGTGGATGAGTTTGAAAAAGCCGGACTTAAATGCTTCGGACCAAAGAAAAATGCAGCCATCCTTGAAGGCTCAAAAGCGTTTTCAAAGGATCTCATGAAAAAATACAATATCCCGACAGCAGCTTATGAGAATTTTACTGATGCAGACGAAGCACTTAAATATTTAGAAACAGCAAAAATGCCTATCGTATTAAAGGCTGACGGACTCGCACTCGGAAAAGGTGTACTTATATGTAACACACTTGAGGAGGCAAAAGAAGGCGTAAAAACTATCATGGAGGACAAGAAATTCGGAACAGCCGGAAACACAATGGTAGTTGAAGAATTTATGACAGGCCGTGAGGTTTCAGTTCTTTCGTATGTGGATGGAAAGACTATAAAAATAATGTCATCTGCACAGGATCATAAGCGTGCAGGAGATGGAGATACAGGACTTAACACAGGCGGTATGGGAAACTTCTCACCAAGTCCTTTCTACACAAAAGAAGTAGATGATTTCTGCCAGAAATATATTTATCAGGCAACTGTTGATGCGATGGCAGCAGAGGGCAGACCTTTTACCGGAGTTATTTTCTTTGGACTTATGCTCACAGAGGATGGACCTAAAGTGCTTGAGTATAACGCAAGATTCGGTGATCCGGAAGCACAGGTTGTACTTCCAAGGATGAAAAATGACATAATAGATGTTATGGAAGCATGTGTTGACGGAAAACTGGACACAATAGATTTACAGTTTGAGGACAATGCTTGTGTATGTGTAGTACTTGCTTCTGATGGTTATCCGGTCAAATACGAAAAAGGATTTCCTATCACAGGATTTGATAAATTTGACGGAAAAGAAGATTATTACTGTTACCATGCCGGTACAAAATTTGATGAGAACGGAAATATTGTCACAAATGGCGGCCGTGTCCTTGGAATAACAGCTACAGGCGCAACGCTCAAAGAGGCACGGGCTAAGGCATATGAAGCTACTGAGTGGATTTCATTTGAAAACAAATATATGAGACATGATATAGGAAAAGCGATAGATGAAGCATAAAGGTATTATTTTTGACATGGACGGGACTCTATGGGATTCAGCTGAAAATGTTGCAGCTTCATGGAATCTTGCCATTTCGGAACTGGGGCTTAAAAGAGAACCGATCACAAAAGAAGATATGTACCATGTAATGGGAAAAACAATGGATGTCATAGCTGACATCCTTTTTCCTGACTTTGAAAATAAATACGAAGTACTTGATTATTGTGGTAAGAGGGAAAACGAATATTTAGAAGAACACGGCGGCATGATCTATCCGGGTGTAAAGGAAACGCTTGAAAAATTACAAAAAGAGTACGGCCTTTATATTGTGAGCAACTGTCAGATTGGATATATTGAGGCATTTCTTCACTATTATGGATTGGAACGATACTTTAAAGATACACTCTGCTATGGAGAAAACAAGCTTCAAAAGGGCGATAATATCGCACTTATGGTAAAGCGGAATAAACTGGATGCAGCGGTGTATGTGGGTGATATCCAGGCCGACTATGAAGCCAGCTGTCACGCTGGTACAGCATTTATACATGCTGCGTATGGCTTTGGTAAAATAAATGATATTGTGCCGGAAATGGAAAGATTTTCTGATTTACCTGATATACTTGATAAAGTGGATGGTTTTAGATAGAATATATTATATAACTATTGCTTAGGAGAGGGATATTTATGGTAGAAAGAAGTGCGCGGGGTCGCAGAGTTTCCGACCGGAAAATGGAAGTACAGATGGAGCTTCTTAAGGTTATTGCAGAGCAGAACCACGAGAAGCTTTTTGAGTATAATGCTGATACCGATAAGGCATCGATCTATATGATAAAGGATGGCAGTTTTGATAAAACTATAATATATGATGATTTTTCATTTAAAATCGAAGAATATATGAAATTCTGCCCGAATGAGGATGTTGAGCTTTTTAAAGAGAATTTTAACCGGTGTGTCAGAAAACCATCCCATGCTACATTTGAAATGCGCCTGAATTATAAAAGGGGCAGGTTAGAGTGGGTGAGGGTTTTCCTTGCCAGTATAGATGAACCGGATGGGAATGTAAAATTAGTTGCCGGAAGGATCGCATCTATCCAGAAAGAAAAGGATGCAGAGATTGAAATACGGCGGAAAGCTGAAAATGATGCATTGACCGGGTTATATAACCATACAACATTTGAAGATCTTTGTGAAAAGAAACTCCGGGAATATGATGGTGAAGTGATCTTTGTTATGCTTGATGTTGATGATTTTAAGATCATCAACGATACATTAGGGCATAATGTAGGGGATCTTGTATTAGGGCAGACAGGATATGCGCTAAGGCTTGTCACACTTGACAACGGATATGCCGGAAGGCTTGGCGGGGATGAGTTTGCCATTATGGTCTGGGGACTTGACTCGCGCATGCAGATAAAAGAATTCTGCAGGGAGCTTATAGCAAACCTCAAAAATATAATATTTGACATGGAATATTCGGCATCAATAGGCATATCCATAAGAGATGGAAGGAATCTTACATTTAAGGATATGTATTTCGAAGCCGATCAGGCAGTGTACTATTCAAAGAAAAATGGAAAAAACCAGATAGTATGCTTTGATGAAATACCTGATATAGAAGAAGGCAGAAAGATTGAAATAGCAGCATATTCCGGACAGGAAAAATTTGTCAGTGAATATGAGCGCTTTGCACTAAATATATGTAATGAATATGCATTTGTCATAAATGTATCAGAAAAAAGAGTGGTATTTGCAAATGAAGCTGCAAAGGGCGGAAGCAGGCTTGCTATCCAGATATTTGATGAATGTATATCACGGTCTGTACCAGACTCATTTATAGATACGCTTATAGAAAACTATGAGTCAGGCATGCAATATTCAATATATTTCGGAGGACAGAATACATTTCTAGACGAAATATATAAAGGATGTATGCTTATGTTAAGAGCTGTTTACGTGAGTAAAGAAAATATCATCAGGCTGTATGTGACTAATCTCAACGACAATATGCATTTAAATCAGGTCATGGGAAAAGAATCAGAAATCGTAATTGGCGCAAAAAAGTGTATTGCGATCGGCAGAAAACTCATTGCCGGAAATACTGATACAGATGAAATATTTAAAGATAGTTTATCTCTTCTTTACAGCTTTTATAATTGTGATGTGGCGGCACTTCTTTATAATACATCTGATGGTTACAGGGTAAGTGAGGTTCATAATGATAATTCAAACACTCTTGCAAAGCTTTTAAATGAATCGGTAATATCGGATTCAATAAAAGAGTTTAAAGCACTATGCAGCGGGGATAATGAACATATCCTTATTGGCAATATACAAATGATAAAAGATAAGCATCCTATATTGTATTCTAAGCTTGTGGATGGCCGGATTTCTTCGCTTGTATCTTTATGTATAGGCGATTGTAAAGATGATTTGGGAAGAATTATTGTCTTTAATCCAAAGGATAACGCACAGGAGCTGGCTATACTGGAGTTTACAGCAAAACTGCTTGCTGAAAAGCTCGCAGGATAGCTGTATATGGGGCTTTTTGATATGGAATCAGTTGTGATTCACAAATTATATAAATTAATTAAGAGAGAGGAAAAAAATGTTAGAAAAGATTTTCAAACTCAGTGAAAACAAAACTACGGTTAAGACTGAGATAATGGCAGGTCTGACAACGTTCATGACTATGGCATACATTATTGCAGTTAACCCAAATCTTCTGACTGGTTTCGGCGCAGAAGGTACAAAAGCTTTATGGAATGGAGTATTCCTTGCAACATGTATTGCATCAGCAGTTGCAATGTTTATGATGGCATTTCTTGCAAATAAGCCGTTTGCACTTGCACCGGGAATGGGACTTAACAGTTTCTTTGCAGTAGTTGTAGCAAATATCGTAAGTCTTACAGGTATGTCATATGTGGCATCATTCCAGGCTGCACTTTGTATTATTTTTATAGAAGGTGTGATCTTTTTCGTACTTTCGATTTTTAATATCCGTGACAAAATAGTAGATGCAATTCCATATGGTGTCCGTATGGGAATATCACCGGCTATCGGACTCATGCTCCTTAATATTGGACTTGGTTCCAATGCAGGAGTATATAATTCAAAAGGCGAAGGTGCATTTTATGTAATGAGGGATTTCTTCGGTGCGCTTACACCAAGCCTTGCAACAAAGAATATGGGTGACGGCTATCCTACAATGGTACTTACTGTTGTTACAATGTTCGTTGGATTATTTGTTATAATCATCCTTGCACATAAGGGTATAAATGGTGCTGTTCTTTTTGGAATGCTTAGTGCTTGCGTGATATACTGGGCGGGAGAGGCGCTATTCTTCCACACAAATCCGTTTGCGGCACTTGCCACAGCTTCATTTGTACCACCTGTAAAGGATATGGTGGATACAACATTATTTAAACTTGATTTTAAAGACTTTATAAGTATAGGCTGGTTTACAGCGGTATCACTTATTATAACATTCTGTATCATCGATATGTTTGATACTATCGGAACACTTGTCGGAACTGCATCACGCGCAGGTATGGTGGATAAGCAGGGAAATATGCCGAACATGAAACAGGCACTTATCTCTGATGCCGTAGGAACAATGGTTGGTGCATGTACAGGAACATCAACAGTAACAACATTTGTTGAATCTGCATCAGGTGTTGAGGCAGGTGGAAGAACTGGTCTTACTGCATTTACAACAGGAATTCTCTTCCTTGCTTGTATTTTTATCGCTCCTATAGCAGCTATAATTCCGGCAGCAGCTACTTCTTCAGCGCTTATTTATGTAGGGATACTTATGCTTGGAGGACTTAAGCATGTAGATTTTGAAGATCTCTCACAGGTAGCACCTGTTGCACTTATGCTTATATCAATGCCGATTTCAGGTTCAATAGGACATGGTATCGGTATCGGACTTATTACATATACCGTACTTAAAGTTTTTACAGGAAAGGCAAAAGAAGTTTCATGGCTTACATATGTTATCTCAGCTATATTCCTTGTAAAATTCTTCCTGGTAGTATAGTTGAAAATATATTAGAAATCAAATTACAAAAATAATTAAATGGTTAAATGCACAAAAACCGGAAAATATGAGCAATATTTTCTGGTTTTTGTATTATAAGATCATAACCATTTTCCATTTAAAAGATATTGATTTCTCTCAGCACCGACTGATATAAACTGAATCTCATGATCAAGCAGATTCTCAAGTGTTTCTACATATTTTTTAGCTTCATCAGGGAGCGCAGACCATTTTTTGCAATTAGATATATCTGACTTCCAACCGGGAAGCGTTTTAATAATGGGTGTATATTTTTCAAGATCGTCAGTAGGATCAAAGTATTTTACAATGGTATTGTTATGTTTATATCCAGTTATAATAGGAATTTCATCAATTGCACCAAGTACATCAAGTTTGGTAAGTGCGATTTTGTCAGAATTCTGACATTTTAAACCGTATCTGCTTGCAACAGCATCAAAAGGACCGACACGGCGGGGTCTTCCTGTTGCAGCACCATACTCATTACCAAATTTGCGGAGCATATCTGTCCAGCTTTTGTCCATTGCTTTTCCAGCAACAAAGGGACCTGCGCCGACACATGTAGAATAAGCTTTTAGTACACCGACAACGTGGTCTAATGATTTTCCTGGGATGCCGGCACCTATAGGACCATATGCGGATATTGTAGATGAACTGGATGTGTAAGGGAATATTCCATAATCGATATCACGCATTGCGCCAAGCTGTGCTTCAAGTATGACCCGTTTTCCGAGGAACAGGGCATTTTCTATGTATTCCCCAGTGTCTGTTATGTAAGGAGCAAATTTGGCAGCCTTCTGTTGGCACCATGAGAGAAGGGCAGGATATGACATCGGTTCCTGATGATAGCATCCAGCAAGTTCGAGATTTTTGGACTCAAGCATTGTTTTTAGTCTGTACTGGACAGCTTGATCATCGAGATGTAAAAGGTCACCAAGGCGCAGCGTTTTCTTTCTGTATTTGTCGCTGTAAGCATATGCGATGCCTCGTTTTGTGGAGCCGAAAGCAGCACCAGTTTTTGAAAGCCGGTCTTCCTCAAGTTCATCCTGTATTTTATGCCACGGCATAGATATCGTGGCTTTTTTAGATAATTTAAGATTTTTCGGTGATACAGATATGTTCTGGGCTTCTATCTGTGAAATTTCTGCAGACAGATGATTGAGATCTACAACCATTCCGTCGCCTAAAACACATACAACTTTTGGATGAAGAATTCCCGAGGGAAGAAGATTGAGTACAAATTTTCCCTGAGCATTTACAACAGTGTGTCCGGCATTGTTGCCGCCCTGATAGCGGACAACGATATCGGCCTGCTCTGCGAGCAGATCTACGACACGTCCTTTTCCTTCATCTCCCCAGTTTATTCCGGTTACGGCTGTAAGCATGATAATGTCCTCCTGAATAGTGATTTATATAAGTGATTATATAGTTATTTAAGTACAATAACGGAAAGTTTTGTCAGTAAGTATCCTTGCAAATATAAGTCCGAGCGGCAGTGCAATGATTATCATTATTGCAGATGCAAACCAGGATACTGCATCAGATAATGCCATTATGCCGAAATTGTAAATGGCTCGGTAAAGATAAAGTCCCGGAACCATGATAACAATTGATGGAACGGTAAGTGATATACGTGGATATCCGTTATTTTTCTTGATTATGGATGCAAGAAGACCGGCCATGAGTGCTCCGGCAAAAGCTGCAGCAGGGGCTGGCATTGATGTCAGATCCACAAGTTCAAGCCTCAGGGTATTGGCTATGGCACCGATAAGTGCTGCTGTTGCGGCCATGGGGGTTGAACTATTAAACATGATCGAGAATCCGAATACACCGAAGAAGCTTGCGATAAGTCTCAGGATTAGATATAGTATGGGATCCAGATTCAGATCTGTAAAGTCAAGTGGGCGCAGACTAAGCAGCAGTGCCATGATCCATGCAAACATAGTAGCTACCAGGACAATGATTATTGCGTATGAAAGTCTCTCAAGACCGGATCGAAGGTCTAGTTTCGCAAGATCAATTCCACTTGTGATAAATGGAAATCCAGGTATGATAAAAAGCATGGAACAAATGTATCCAGCTTCATGCACAGATGGTACATGGAAAGCTATTTCTAATATTTTCAGACATACAGCATATACAAAGCATGATGCTGAAATGGATACCGATATATTTAAAAACAAAGTAAAATGGTGTTTTATCAGTTTAGTTCTTATAAGGTTTCCTATACCTGCGGCTATAAATGCAAGCAGCATTTCTATAGGACCTCCACCAAGCAGAAATGTAAATGCACAGCATGCGATCGCTGCGGCAAGACCGAGCCTGATGGGGGAATAAAGTGTATGGATCTGTTCGATTTTATCGAGACAACGGTGAATCTCCTCGCCTGTAAGATGGGCTTCCTCTGTTGGAAAATCATCTACAAATTGTTCCATCCGATAAAGCTTTGAGGTATTTACACCTGTATTTGCAATGCTTAAAGATTGTGAAATACAATCCGTACCATCAAAGCAGTTGAATTCTATGGACATAAGTCCGACATCGACGGTACATGTGACACCTAGCTCTTTGGAAAGTCTGTTCATGGATGTACGGACACGCCAGGCACCTGTTCCGCAGGAAAGCATTATAAGTCCGACACGACCGATAACCGATGCTTTTTCAATAAGTCCCGCTTTTGATATAAGAACATCACTATCCTGACTTGTATAATCATGCCATGGAATCTCCATATGATTTTTTTCCATTATATCTATGTAATTATTATTTGCCATAGATTATCGCCTCTGCTTTTTCTACATGTTTCTCGAGATTCTTAAGAAAATGTGAATTTGGAAGAAATATACCTAGTTCATCATATCGCTTATCGTTTTCAATAAGTGAATCCTGACCATAAAATACATACGCCATAGGCAGATCTTTTTCAATCTGTATCATTAAATCCCATAGAGCAGAATAAGCCTCGGCTTCTGTCTCTTTTGACTTTACTGTGTCAGGAAGTTCACGGATTAAAAGTACACCGCTGTGCTCCTCAAGTATCTGCTGGAAAGTGTCGGCACTATCAGGATCGTATGAATGACTGTACCTGTATGCTTTGGCAAAAAATATATTTTTTTTGTTGTTAAGACCCTGATATATAGTGTTAAAATGCTGGTAGTCTTTTTCGTGGGCGATTGATTTATATTCAGGAAGAAGATTTCCACTTTCATCAGTAAATATTATCGGATTTGGCTTTCCATCGGCATTGAAACGATAAGGGATAAGGTAGGAATTCCTTAAAAGATCAAATACCGTATTATTGCACAGGCACATAAGAAATGCAGATAAATCCCTGTTTTTATATGCGTTGAAAAGTGATTCTGCAAATTTTGAAGATGTAATGGTTGTGTCAAATTCGTTGTCATATACGAGATTGTCGCAGAATGTTTCCTGAAGCCGTTCACAAGCCCATGGATCATTTAATATTTTCTCAAACAACACATCTGTATGAAGTTCTCTTGGAAACATTGTTTTTTCGCTCATATCAAACACATCCTTTGTCTATTATTTTGATTCGGCTAGATTATACTATTGAAATTGAAATAAGTAAAAAGTATAATT
>ERZ773104.2132-NODE-2132-length-23323-cov-9.205948_pt1 | contig 23323 bp, 24 predicted proteins | sample MGYA00511920_ERZ773104 | MGnify/ENA primary metagenome ERZ773104 (study PRJEB29015, sample SAMEA2737857) | human gut metagenome | biome: human gut; feature: human-associated habitat; material: faeces | place: China | collected 2012 ...
GATACTTTCTCACGTTCGTGCGGGTCATTTGTCAAGTTCGGAAGCCATGACCAGTAAGGAACATCCATGATCGTATAAGTCATTCCATATAAGATGTACATAACAGATACATATACGTACAATGCTGTTCCTGACAGGTTAAAGCTGTGGAATAACAAAACAAATACAACTGAGTTTACTAATGTTCCGATTACAATCCAGATTCTGAATTTACCAAAACGTGTATGTGTATTGTCAACGATCATTCCCATCATCGGGTCATTGATTGCATCCCATATTCTTGCTACAAAAAACAGTACGCCGACAAATGCTGGTGCCAAATACAAAGTATCTGTAAAATAAAGCATTAAAAATGCTCCTACTAAATTACAAATCGCATCTTTACCGATCGCCCCAATTCCAAAGCACAATTTTTCTCTTGTAGACGCATATTTATATTGTGGATTTTTCTGAGTTTCTTTTTGATTTCCCATGAGTCTCCTCCTCTAATACTCCTTTGATTATTTGTTATCTGAGCGAAGAAACTTGTGCACTTGTTCCTTATGTTCGTTGATACAAATATAGCATAGAAAAAAAGACATCCGTTATACCTTTTTGTTAAGAGTTATATCCTAAATGTTAGGTATCGGATGCCTTTTTCAACATTTCGTCTATTCTTTTTCGATGTCTCCTACATAAATTGTTTTATGTTTCTTGTATTCTTTCAGTTCATTTTGTGCACGGATCAATCGTTCTCGGGCAGCCTTTCTGTTATCATTTCGATATTTGGTCGGCGTCATTCCCATTTTCTGTTTAAATACTTTTCCGAAAGCAAGTGAATTGCGATAGCCACAGGAAACTGCGATTTCCTCCACAGACAGATCTGTAAGTGTGAGCTGCTCCTTTCCTCTGGAAATTCGAAATTCCGTCAAAAAATCCTTCGGCGAGATTCCAAGACTGTTCTTAAATATTGTGTATAAATAACTTCGATTAAGTGCAAGATGATTTGCTATATCTTCTACTGTGATTTTCTGTGAATAGTAATTCTTTATATAGGCAATTGCTTCCTGTACATGTATACTTTCTTTTGTATCATCCGCATATTGGTGAATTTCAATCCCGCGAGCCAGCACGGAGAAAAACTGATACAATTTTCCTTGAAGATAGTATATATTTTCCGCAGTTGAGTACGTATGCCGAAGCATTTCAAATACAATTTCTTTCAGCTCTTTTCCATATTCACATTCGCACGTAAGCTGACGACTGTTCAGTCCAAGATCTCTGACAAATCTCTGTGCTTCCGTACCACCAAATCCTACCCAAAGGTAAGACCATGGATCCTTTTTATCTGCCTGATAAAAGGTCAGACTCTCCGGTTCAATCAGAAAGGCCTGCCCTTCTTTCAGCTGATACTTCGTTTCGCCGACCTGATAGATTCCTTTGCCCTTCATTACATAATGCAAAATATAATTGGGTCTTGCGGCCGGTCCGTAGCTATGTAATGGTTCACATTCTGCAAATCCACAGAAACATAAATGAAAATCTTTAAACTTTGGTTTTAACAGTTGTAATACGTAAGAATCTTCCATAATATGCATCCTCCTGTTCTCACTATAATTATGGTTCTAAACTTTACTTGGGGGTAAAGTTTAGAGCCTTTATATTTTTACATAAAAAAATAGGCATAGACACCCAAATACATTATAATTAAATCACCACAAAATAACACAAAGGAGGTCACCTATGCCTAACAATGATTTTATATCAAATATCTTAGAAATAAAAGACTTAATTATAACAAATGTGGAATCTACATCTGAAAATATATGTATTTCCTTCAAATTAGAAAGACGTGATCATGTTTGTCCAAATTGTGGTGCCATAACAAACAAGGTTCACGACTATCGTAAATCAATTATAAAAGATACTCCAATACTCGGAAAAAATGTATTACTTTTTTATTCCAAACGCAGATATCATTGTGATTGTTGTGGAAAACATTTTTTAGAGAATTTTACTTTATTGCCAAAACACTGTCGTATTACAAATCGACTTAACTTTCTTGCAACAAACATGCTCAACCAAACCTTAAATGTAAGTTCCGTTGCAAGATATTTGGGGATATCATCTTCTTCAATCTTTAGAAGATTAAATGATGTAAAATTTCCCAAGCCCTCAATTCTCCCTCATGTTTTATCAATTGACGAAACATTTTTTCCTAATGCCACTATTGTTATTGATCGATTTCACGTAGTCAGATACGTTACGTGGGCTTTAGGAAATGTAAGGAAACGCATTCAAAAGGAAATGCTTGCAACTCAGGCCAGCGAATTAAAAGAATTTAATGCAACTCTTACAATGCTGGCAAATTGGTCAAAATACATACTCAATGCATTTGATTGTCCATATTCTAATGGACTTACTGAAGGTACAAATAATAAGATTAAGGTGATTAAGCGAAATGCTTATGGATTTAGAAATTTTGAGAATTTTAGAAACAGGATTCTAATGACTTTGATTTAAAAATACCAGGTTATGAATGTTATTCACAACCTGGTTATAAACTTGGGTTACCCCCATGCTTGACAAAGAGCCCAAAAAACAGTCTGCCTTGACGAAAATCACTTCAATCAAAACAAACTGTTCTTCTTATTTACTCTAATTATATTTTATGAGAATAACTAATTTTACGAAATTTGCAGGTAAATCTGGAATATAAACAAGAGAAAAAAAATTTTTCAAACTCCATTTGGTCTTTTCGACTACCTGAAAAGCCTTTATTTATGGGCTTTTCCGCATTTTTTCAAGCTATTCAAACTCTAAAAAGGCTGACGGTTAAAAGGTGTTTTTATTTGCTTTTTCTGTCCGTATTTCGCCCTTTCGTTTAATATTATTTTAAATTATTTTGACTTATTAAATTGTTGTTACCACAATGTGGTCATGCTATAGAATAGTACTAAGTGGCTTGCAACTTATTTACATTGCTTATATAAAATCTCTAAACCTTTTTTGAAAACCTCTGCCTTTGTCATTGAATGCTCCTTAGCAAACTCAATGAGTTTTTCGTGTTCCTCATCTGATAGTCTAACCGAAATTTTGTTGACCTTAGGATTGTCTATCTTTGGTCTGCCCATTTTTGCCATGCCACATGACCTCCTATTGATATATATTGTACTTTATGACTGTCAATTAGTCAACTATAACTAGCCTGCAATTAGTAGAAAATTACTCTGTTGATTCCATTAAATTTTTTTGAACATTGTCAATTTCTATTCCAAATATATGTATCTTTTTTCTTAATTCTTGCCATTCCTCTATCGATATCTTGTAAGTATCATCATGCAATGCACAATCATCAGGGCATTTGCGTGCCCTTAACTGTTTCATTGTATCGTAATACAAAATATTCTTTTGCATTTTGCATACATCTAATTTTTTATGTGCTAAATTATTGCGTGCTTTGACAATCTCAGATAAATATTGCTCTATTGTTATTTCCGGAAATGCTAAAGTATTATCAAATTCTATCATCCTTTCAAACATTTTATACTTTAATTGGATTGGAAAAAGCTCGCTACTCAAGTCCAAAATCTTATTTATATTTTTTATTCCACCTTGATTCAGTTTTTCTAATGTTTCTTCAATTTTAACAGAAAACTTATCTTTTTTTTGTTTTATATATTCAATTAAAATTTGAGCAATCTCATCTTTCTGTTCAGGTGTTAAAGTTTCAAATTTTTCCATTATATATGATTTCACTGTAAAATCATTCTCTGATGTTTGATCCATCAGATATCCTCTAATATTTGACAGCGATGTTAACCTTTTTGCATTCTTTCTAATCAGCATGTAGCTTTTATCATCAAAACTATTCTTGTTCGCAACATATACACCTTCGAATGCCCCCATATCATTTTTTATAGTTTTACGAATTGAAGCTTCTTTGTCAGATGAATAAAACAAAATGTCTGCATCAACATTTTTAGTCCTGAGCATTGATATCAAATCACTTCCTACAACCCCATCCGACAATGAATAATCAATAAAATAAATATCATATAATTTAAATCCTTCTTCATTGTTACGCATTTTATCATAAAAATCCTTAACATTCTGAATATAATAAAATTTTACTGAAATACCACTGTCCTCTGCATAACCTTCTAAAAGTTCTTTAGCTTCTTCATAATATGTTGATGTATCTTCAACCCATAGTATATTTAAATCGTATCTCATATTTTTTTAAACCTCACATGTAAAGTAAATCCTTTTGTTTGTTCTGATTTAATGTCTACAGTACCCTTCAACTCTTCTTCAACAATATTTTTAATATGATATAATCCTACACCAGTTCCAGTATACGTATAGCCCTTTCCAAATTCAAACAATTCACTTGTATCTTCTATATTAGGATTTAATCCATCACCATTATCAATAAAGTCTATAGTACAAAAATCTTCATCATTATTCAAAATAATTTTTAATATTGTAGCATTATATTTTATTGAATTGCTTACTACATTATCTAAAATAACAGCAATATCTTGCGGAATAAATCGAATTATAAAATCTTTTCTATCCTCTCTTAATATTTGAATTTCTATATCTTCATCCTGTGCTAACACATTCTCACAATATTCTTCAATAAAATCAAATAAATTATCTTCAATAAACTCTTCTTTTGTATTGAATTTAGCCATTGCACTATATTCCAACACCGCTTGCATCCTAGCACTTAGGTAAGAAATTTTTTTTAACAATTCCCATGCATCTTTTTCTTTAAATTTACCACGATTCAACTTATTAACATTATTTTTTACAATTTTTGCAATTGTCGATGTGTTTATCCGAATCATATGCAAACGTTTTGCAAAATTAATTTGGTCATCATCTAATGAATTTACTAAAAAATGATTCCTTTTCTTCTCACTTCCTAAATTTACAGATAACTTTTCTGCCCTACTGTTTGCCAGTTTTTTTTCTTCTTCTGCTTTTCTTTGTTTTTCCTCAGCCTCATTTTTTTCCCGTTCAGCTTTTCTTGCTTGTTCCTCAGCTTTCTGCCTTGCTTCCTCTTCCTTTTTTCGTTTTTTCTCTTCTTGTTCTTTTATATAATTCTCATATTCTATATTTTCATTTCTTATCTTTTGTCCTATCTCGTTTCTTACCTTAAACAAGGAATTTATAATTGGATCCAAAATAGATATTAGCAACTCAACACGCTCATCATCCAAAAAATCCTGACGACTGGAAGTTGCAATATCTGGTAAATCATCGTCATCTAAAATATTAAAAGTAATATCTCCTTCAACATAATTTGACATTGCTTGTGTACTTGGATGCATTTCAAAAAAATCTGCCACGGCTAACTTATTTCTTACATATACTCTAAGCCTATTCGGTTTATAGATATCATTTCTAATAAATTTTTCGTCAATTGCATTTTTTGAATCTATTGTAGCATGTACACCAATCCAACCAACCAATTCATATTCTTTTTCAATCATTTCTCCATTCTCTGTCTTGAATTTCTTCTTGCCTTTATAATTGAAATCCTTCTTATTGAATATGATTGTTTCACGTTCCTTGTTTGCTATATGTGGATATTTAGATGCCCAGGAAAATGCAATACTCTTGCGCATTTTCTTATATTGTTCACTATTTGTGTTATCATACATGGCAAACAAATTTTCAAATGCCACAAACTTCTCTACCTTTTCAAAATTTGTTTTCTGTTTTTTGTCTGTTTTTACCGAAACATAGATACTTGAAGCCAGTTCATCAATCAAATAAAAATCCGCAAAAACTCTTTTCAATGCTTCAATTCTTTTTGCACCATTTCTTCTCAAATCTACATTATTCAAAACAATTGCAGTTCCATGTTGCATTTTTCCCCATATATCATTGTTTTCTATCACAATTTGTTTATTAATACGATCAAGTTTTGGGAAATCAGAATCATCGTACTTTGAAAGATTTATTTGCCATTGATTAACTTTATTAGCCGAATCTTTTTTTGTTAAAATAAAATAATTATTTGACAAGTACAATGCTGCCAATTTTCCGATTCCTTTTCTTCCCATTACATTCTTTTTGTCATCTTCAAGTAAGTCCGCATCATTTCTTTTATTTCTACCAATCCATACATATTTTCTAGCCAAATCCTCATAGTCCATTCCCATTCCATCATCTATAATTTCTATAATTGAATGTTCCTTATCAGACATGTCAATATAAACATACACATTTTTCGCCTTTGCATCCAAGCCATTTGCAACCAATTCGGATATAGCATTTGCTGCGTTACTATATAAATTTTTTCCTAAAAGCTTTAATGCAGCATATGAAAAATTAAAGTAAATTGCATTATCCGTATTTCTATTATTAATATCTTTCTTTTCCATGTCTGTCATCATATACTCTATCCTTTCAATAACTTTTCAATTTGTTTTGCTAGTATAATAGCCATTAACGGCGGCACTGCATTTCCAATTTGTGTAGTTACGCTTCCAACTCCACCCCTAAACTCAAACCAATCTGGAAAGGACTGTATTCTGGCCCCTTCTCTAGGCGTCAATGCTCTATTCTGAGAATAATGAATACATCTAAGTCCTGATGGAGCTGTCATATTATTTGTAATTGTTGGTGCTGGAATACTTTCAATCAATCTGCCATATGTATTCTTATATCCTGATGTAAGTCTATATTTTTTGTCAATCACTCCTGACTCAACTAAATTATTAAAGTCTTCTTTTCCTTCGCCCTGCTTAACATTTTGTATTACCGTTCGTATTTTTTCTCCATATATTCCACAATAATGTTCTGTCAGAACCTTGTTATTCCCACGCATCAGCCTCTGATAATCATTTTGTGGCTGAGAATTATACTTTACGACGTTCTCGTTTTCTAAAACGATTGGTAAATCAGATATTGCCTCTTTAATTGATAATTTATCACCTTTAATCGCTCCGGGATAACTCCATTTAATATCTAAATCTTTTCTTATGCCTACAACAAAAACTCGTTCCCTATTTTCTGGAACACCATAATTAACCGTATTAAGTACCTCACAACTAATATTATATCCAAAATCATCTGTAATAAACTCAAATCTTTCTTTTATAATATCAATTATCTTTCTTCCATATCTTTCTACTTTTGGATACTTTCTTTCTCTACCTGTCTCTTTATTCTTCTTAATTTCATATACTATATTTCCCTGATTATCAGTCTTATAAAATGTTTCTCTCATAGACAACATTCCTTTAACATTCTCAAACAAAAAAATTTTAGGTTTTGCAATACTCAAAATTCTTAAATATTCTTCATATAGTGTTGCCTTTTCATCGAATACCCTCTGTCCTACAGTACTAAATGATTGACACGGAGGTCCACCAATAATTAAATCTACTGGTTTGTCTCCTATCAATCGTTCAATTCTTTCTTTGTCTAATAGCTTTATGTCTTCGTTTATCATCTTTATATCTGGGAAATTCGCTTTAAATGCCTCCGCTGCGAAATAATCAATCTCATTTGCAAAAACAAAAGAATTTTTTCTGTTTCTTACAAATTCATTCTTTCTTTTTCTATAATAGAATCCAAAGGTTAACCCTCCTGCTCCCGAAAATAGATCTATAATCCTCATAATTTCTCCTATTTTTGTTCATTTATTACCTATGTCCATATTATCAAGCCTCTACCAAATGTTTAAATACCCTATAACTCTTGAGTGGTAAATAAACATATTTCTTGATACTTATTATTAGATATTTTTTGAAAGTTGCTCTCATATCACAAGATATTCTGCATTTTTGAACATTCTTAGATATACTCCTATATGTGATTCTGCAGCCTTCAAGTTAATACTCTTGTATATACATGCGTATAACACCCCCATTATCAAATCATTACAATCATAACATATTTTATTAATCTTATCATCCCTTTATTTGATATAGGTTGTGAAATATTTTTATCCACTTTATCTATTTTTACAATTTCTTATTTATTGTATAAATCATACATTTTGTATATAATATTAACCATCTTATATTTCATAATAGAATTTGAATAGACGTACCATCAGATAAATTTCAAGATAAAAACATCAATACATGAGGTAACTATATGAAGCATCATAAAATATCATTTCATAAAATATTAATAATTCTGTTTGGATTTTTATCTATCCTAAATTTAATAAATTGTTGTTTTTTTCATTTTAGCAATATATATATGACTGAAAATCAAATCCTATATATATATTCATCACTAGCCCAGGTAATTGGTGCTCTACTTGGATTAACCATTGCCGGTTATAGTGTAATCGATTCAAAAATACAATCCATTGGTGCAACTGATGATACTATCACAGAATATACAGAAAGCTTGCGTTCTGATTGTTTTCATTCGCTCATATACATAATAATTTTTAGTGTTATAGATATTATTTTCTGCTTAATAACACTAGCTATTTATAATGAGGATAACGCCTTCTTTTTGCTTCTCCCATTCTTCCTAACAGAAGCTATTTTGCTTTTTTTATTGATTATGACTGAAGTAATAAAGTTTGCCTTATATTTAAACCCTACATCTATTAAAGAAAAAAGTATGAAAGAAAAATACATTATAGATAATGAATATTCTTCCAATAAAGAGAATAAGAATAGTTTTTCTAGCTTTATAACTTATTACAACCTACTAGAAGAACTGCTAAAACAATATGCTTGTGAATTAACATGTAGTCCGCAGTCCATGCATAATCTACATATCTTTGATGCATTAAACATCCTGCAACAAAACCAAATTATCAACGGCAGAGCATACTACTTAATTAATGACCTTCGCCGATATCGTAATGCATTAGTACACAGTCCCGATATTGATAAAAGCGTTAATACTGTAATTTATAACGAACTTAAAGACATATACACTTTAATACATGACATATATATGTTCAAAGATAACAATGATATTAAACTTCAAAAAATTAATAAGCTCTATGATTATACTAATAGAAACCATAATAATGAATTAGACCAACGATTGCTGTCTTACTTAAAAAAACACCCATCTGCTTCACTATCTGAGCTATCTAAAACATTTAATTATACTAAGTCAGGTATTTTAAAAAAGCTCAAATTGCTGCAAGAATCAGGTCTCATACAACAACAAGAATCCAATGGACGAAGAAAATGGTATGTTAATGATACAAACAGTTAATCAGAGTTTTAATTCAGTTTTGTATTTTATTAGTTATAAAATCCTATAGATAAATAATCCGGAAATGCTAATTTTTCAAAATTAACATTTCCGGACTATTTATTATCCCTATAATATTGTCTTTGTTATCTTTAACTATTTCTCCACCCCATCTATTGTCCTCAAAAACAATTCCGTCAGTGTTTCCTTCGTCTTAGGACTTAACTCCTTTAATCTTTCATCCACTGAGACCTCATCCTTTTCCTTTATCCCTAATATCGTATTTGCATCTGTATCCAGTGCATCCATCAGCCTATACAAAAGATCAATGCTCATTTTATTACTTCCTTCTTCCAACTGATATACATGTGATTGACTTATTTTTGCTCTGTAAGCCAGTTCAAATACAGATACATTCTTTTTTATTCTTAATGATTTAATTATATTTCCAACTTCTAAACCTTTGTACTCCATTTTTTCCTCCTGATTTTCTCCCCTATTGCAATGCATTGCATCACGTCTGATGCATCTGCAGTAATATAACACGCCAATCATTACTTACTACTTTGTTTCTTTCCTCTGACCGTCGCCAGTATATGTACTGTAGCTTGCTGCCATACTTCAGTATGGGTCACGGCATAGTCAACAACTTCAAACTTATAATCATAATAAGTAGAAACTATTTTATGCATTGCCTTAAAGGAGGTTTGCCGACTCATTTGAGCCTCTTTTAATATACTGTTTTCAAATATAAATTAAGAGTTAGTGGCACTATACCTTTTACTCATCATCAATAATCATACAACTTCTGCCTAAAACCAAATAATCAATTGTTGTATCTAATACTTCTGCCAAATAAACAAATGTGTCAATTCTGGCTCCATTTATTCCACACTCAATCATCTTTAAACCCTGACATGAAATTCCAATCTTTTCTGACAACTTTTCCTGTGTTAATCCCTTTGCTTTTCTTAACTCCTTGATTCTTTTTCCACTTTCCTTAATATCGTAATAAAACATCTTTTCCCTTTCTGGAAAACCAGAAAGGTTCGTTGTCTGCACCTGACAATTTAATTACATATATGTTTTTCTATGCGAAATCAAAAAAGACGCAAGGGAAATCCGGTAAAGTAAATCTACTTCTTACTGATTTTTCCCTGCGTCTCTGGTGCTCCTACACTTATCTCAATAACTGTATGCCCTTATCAGGTGGGCCTATTTAATTTTTTATAATAAACTTTTCTCTATCACCCATAATATCCACATTCGTAATCATATGGTGAATGGTATGTTTTTTTCTTATGTAATTTGCTTAATTCATCTTTCGCAGCACTGTTCTTTGTTGCTGCTTCTCCAATAGTCTTATATAGTCTTGACTCTCTTAATTTAATTGAGCCTTTTCTATCCGTAAAGCAGACCTGATAGAAACCATTGGCTATATTAACTATTATCACTTCTTTTATGTGCATCCCATTTTCTATGATATACACGTGCTCTCCAATGCCATACTTGTAAATCAATTTTTACACCTCACACAAACAGTTTTCCGTTAATCATTCTCTCTGCTACATATTTCTCATCTATCTTTTTAAGTATTAAAACTCTTTTACATCTATTGCATTTGATAGACAAGTTTAAAATTCCTGCATAATAGTCAAACATTCTTCTCTTACAGTCTTTGCAACAGAATGATACCTTCATAGAATTGCTCATTCCTTTGTTCACTTCCTTTAATCAGTATTTTCAATAAATACCTGCTTGATAAGGGAAATAAATCCTGCAGATAATACGCTAGTATTCCGTAGCATCAAATACAATGCCCTAGCTAAGCTGATCTCACATCCCTTTTTTAGAATGTATCTAAACTATAGCGAAAATACTTTTTGTTTTCTATAGCGTATACGCCATATTTCGAAAGTCTGTTCGCTTTAGCAATTTTTCCTACTTTCAACTGTAGAGACATAATATCTGATATTTCTCTTGAAGAATTCCTGCTCTCTTTCATTTTTAATCTGTTCTGCAGTTTTCCTTGTATATAAATCATCAACTGAAACCTGCAAATATTTAGCAATAGCAAATAATGTAACTGCAGACGGATCAGACTTACCGGTTTCTATCCTGCTAATAGTACTGGTTTCAACACCAATTACATTGGCAAATTGAGTCTGGCTTATTCCATTCTTCTTACGGATAGCTGCTATATTGTTTATATAATTGTTGTCTTTCATTTTAAGCATAATTATCGCTCCTATTATGTACAAATTACTATATTTATTGATAAATCTACCTACTATCCACCTACTATTCAAATTATACATTATAAGTTGTGCAATAAACGGTACTTATAATTATAATCTATAAAATCTATAAAAATATCTCTTTTTTATAGATTTTCCAGCTTTAACATGCACATATACCATCTATGGTTTCACTATAATTTCTCTGGTTATTTAATCCAAATTGCCGGCCTTAAACAACAATGATTATGTCTTCCATTACTTCCAGTTGCACATAATCTTCCATTGCCAAATACCACGTAACTAAGCGTTCTCAATTCCCAATGCCAAAAAGTGCGCTTTGCATACCGCTGCCTATATGCATACTTGGTAATACTTGCCCATCTACTGTTCTCTGTGGGCATATATTTTTCAACTTCATCTATACTTAGTAAGAATACATGGTCCTTGGTATCCGGACCGCCACCATTATTAGTTACTTCATTCTTAGGATTTTGAATTGTAGACAATACGATTTGTTCCCTTTCACTGTCTGAAAATGCCACTTTGTAAAAGCTATTGTTAAGGAAGCTTCGCAATGGATCGTCTTTCCAAAAACCATGTCGTTCCAAATCGTTTCCTTTTCCAATAATACAATCTACCGTTACCAATAAAGCCTTCCCATCAATAACATCAAGAACTCTCCATTTCAGTGGCTTCATCTCATAGTCTTCTAATTGAGGGAATCTACCAAAATACACTTCGTCGCCAACCGACAATTGATTAATATCTATAGGAGTTCCCTCTTCCGAATGTTCTCGATATACTATTAGTGGTAAATTTTCTCTGTCTATGGCTATTTTTTTTATTCCGTGATCTATAACTAAAGGTTCTATTACATCTACATCTGTACCATCTTCATAACTGTTACCTTTTTGATTTACTCTTCCAAATAAAATACCATTAATTATTATTTTTCCATTTTCATTTGCCAACAAATCACAACCTGCAAATGCTTCCTTATCAATTTCAACATTTGGTGGAATTATTATATTTCTAAGTTTCTTACAATTTTTAAATGCTTGTTCGCCTATTTTCTTTACTGTATCCGGAACTACAAAGTTTTCAAATGCACAGCCTTCGAAAGCAGCTTCACCAATTACTTCTATTCCTTTAGGCATATTTACTGTTTTTAATGAATTACAACCGGAAAATAATCCTTTAGGAATTTCGGTCACTTTTTCTGGTATATCAAAAGTTTCAAATGCACACTTGCTAAACGCATAAGCACCTAGCACTTCTATTCCTTCAGGCATATTTACTTTTTTTAGTGAATTACATCCATAAAATAATCCGTGAGGAATTTCGGTCACTTTTTCTGGTATATCAAAAGTTTCAAATGCACATCCATAAAACACATAATCAGATAATATTCTTTTTTTGTTGGGTAGTTTTATTTTTTTCAGCTTTCGACAATTATAAAATGCATGATCATCTATTTTTCTCACTGAATTAGGTATTTCTATGCTTTCTAATCCGGTGCAATATCCAAAAGCTGAACTTCCAATCTTTTTTATTCCATCATGCAAAATTACTGTTTTCAAACTAGCATGTGGAAACTTTTCCTCATTTGCGTGCACATCGTAATAATAAGCATAGAACATCCTATCGGGTATATTTTTAATGGTACCCGGGATTTCAACAAAAGCTATTTCCTGTCTTGAATTTTTTAGCACTTCCGTTATTCGTGGTGCCTTTGTATCGAAAGCATGCGTATCAATAGCTGTAACCGTCCCTCTTCCAATAACAGAAGGAATAATTACATTTGTTTCTTCTCCTTTGTATGATGTAATTATTAATGTACCGTCTTTTTGTTTTTTATATCCCCATACTTTTTTCATTTCAGCAACCGATAATGGTTTATCATCCTTTAAAGATTTTTTTGAAGTATTCTTGCTTTCTTCTTCGTGTATAAATGTTTGAATTTCCAATATATAGTCATTCAACTCCTGAGTAACATTTTCTTTTTTCATTGCATATGAAAGTAACAATTTAATTTCTCTAGGCTGTCTAATCCATTGCTGTGTCAATACATATCGAATTCCTTCTACATTGTTCTGATCTACCAACGCATATAATAAATCCCATTTTTTAACTTTCTCTACCATATTTGTTTTATTAACAAAAAAATCAAATAGTATTTTTGAGCAAAACCTTGATTTGAATGTACTAGGCCAGCTATAGAAAAATGATTCAGAAAACTTTATTTGCTCTACATCCATGCATGTGAAAAATCTACTAAGCATCTTTAATACTACTTCGTCATCTGATTCCCTTATTGTATCATCAAATACCCACTTAATTTCTCGTTCATCTGCGTATAAAACTGAATTACGTCCATGCTTCCATGATAATATATCTGCTTTGTACTTAGGAATCTTATTTATTCCTAAATCATCAAGTGTATTCAATATTGCATTATCATTGTATAAAATAGCATAATATAGAAGTTCATTCATGTTCCCTTCTTTTCTATTGAATAAGATTCTTAAAACCTGTTGTCTTTCAGAATCCGGGATAATCTCTAAATCATATCCACCTACTTCATAAGCTGGAAACAAAAAGTATTCAAAATGGATTTTCTCATCATAAGAGTTACTTCTTTTAATTCTACAATCATATTTGCGTTTAAACGCAGGTGTTAGTATAAAAGAAAGCGATGCTCCACCATCCAAAAGTGCTTCAACCATTTGTGGTCCGACAAATCTACACGCTAATCCTATTGCCCTAGCTGTAAATTCAATAGGTGCTTCCTCTTTTAATATTCTTTTAACTTCATCAATATCCTTTTTAAGAACTGTTTGCTCTAACAATTCTACTTTTTTCAAATTACTGAGTTTAGCCATACATTTTTTTCCTTTCTAACCTAATATAATTTTAAACTTTTTTAGCCATTTTCAGTTATCAAAGTACAGGTTTAGTTTTTCAATCTAGGTTTCTTTTTAAATTATACACAAAGTGTTGTCCCATAAATAGGACTTATAAAAATTTTCTTAAAGAATGTTCTTAAAGCATTTTCTTAAAGAGTGATTTTGTATCTTTTAATTTTGAATTTGAAACTTGAAAACTTTCACCTTCATCTTTATTCTCATCTTATTTACTATCGTAATATAAAATATCAAAATATAAAAAAAAGCAGCCCTATTTATATCGATAAATGTGACTGCCATCCTTTTTAATATGAAGTAAATAATTAAATTTTTTATATTATTCACTCTCTCATTATCCCCATATGTTTAGTTACACATTTTCATTTATAATGTGTACTAACTCTTCTTTTATGCTCTCATTTCTTTCTCTCTGAACTTTCATTAATTTTTTTGTATCAAGTAATATCCCTTTTACCACTTCGTAAGTTTTATCATTTTTTTTCCAATCCCCATAGGCATCACCTATATATTCAGTCATTGTTCCATTGCCATTATATGGCATAATAAACACATTATACACATTGTATTTATTTCCATGCATTTTTTTAAACTTATTTTCCGTCGCAATATACTCACCATATGTAATCTGTTTGTTTATAGATGTGGATTCCGGTAAAAATTTATTTTCTCTTTTCCAGCCATACTTGTAGTATTTTGCATCAATTACATAGATATCATCATCATATAGCATTATTGTATCTGGTAATAATGAATTATTCTCGTATACTTGACCATCTATTTTCCAGTAAGTTTTGGGAAAATAAAAATCTTTATGTTTTATTCCCAAAACTTTATCTATCATCTTTTCCCATATATATTCAAAATTACTCGTTCCATATTTATAGTCAACCGAATCACTATCCCCACAAAATCTAACAATAGCCAATAAATGTCCAAATAATTCCCTATTTTTATCATTAAAAGTATTATTCATTTTTTCAATAATAACTGATTCAAAAAGTTTCTTGTCCAATTCAATCTTCTCTTTTATTGGATTAGTAGATGTATATAACCATCCCATTTTGTCAAAACTTTTTTTAATACAATAACTATGTACTCTTTTAAATAATTCATCTTGTTTAACATCGGTCTTCTTCGTAATAAAATCCAAATAAAAAAATTCGTTATTTGACACTACTGGTTGTTCTCTTTTTATTGTTCTATTCCAATTTATTTTACCTTTCATTCCATAAGAATAACAATTTTCAATTTCTTTATACCAACCATTTAACATAAAATCCTGTATAACATATATATATGATTGAATAGGTTCAATATTTTTAGATGTATCTTGATCGACTTTTGAATATTCAGATAATCTTTTTTCTGAATTGGAAGCTAATGTATATATTAGTAGCATAATATCCTTTCTTATTTCTTTATCTGAACCACCAGATAATTCAAAACCGAGCGGAAAACATATTTCTATTTTACCGTTAATGCAATTAATTCCAACAAAAGTGTCACTGTCAACATTCGTATTAATATGGCACCTATCTCTTATACTTTCATTTATCATTCATTAATCCTCGTTTTTTGACTGTTCAACCGCTCTTCTTTTTACTATTTTCTCATATACATCACTACGTAATATACGTTTCAAATTGTGTTCTCCAACAGATTCATATTCAACCACAAGATCATCAAATGTTTCTATTTCATCGCTAAATATTTCCGTATGGTCCATTTTAAATGCATCATCCCACAAATATTTCAACACTTTTTCTGCAAATCTTTCTCTTGAAGTTAATTCAGACGCTTTAGCAAAATATACACCCATTCTTTTATCAGATGCTGAAAAAGAATCCCTATTATATTCTATGTATTTATCGTTAATTACCGTTGCAAAATCTCCCCAAGTAATACCATCATCAATTACGGTACTTACTTGCTTTTTATTCTTAATATCATGAAAATCATTTTTAATTTGTTTCATTATCCATCTACGCTGAAATGCTGTATCCAATGTAAATACGTTTTGATCTGCTGTATTCATTGTAGCTAAGATTGTTAAATTTGCAGGAATATAAATTTTCTCATTTTTATCGTTATATATCTCTTTCGCAATATCAAAATTTGTTATTCTATATTCACTAACTCCTTTATCATTTCTGTCAAGTAATTGAAATATCTCTCCGAAAATTGCAGGTGCATTACCACGATTTAATTCTTCTATTATTAAAAAATACATATCATTAGGATCCTTTATCGCCCTTTTTAATATTTTCGTAAATGGACCTGGATTAAATACATACTTCAAATTTTCATTTTCTTCAACAGTTGGTAAAATCTGTCCAACAAAATCTGAATACGTATAGTCTGGATGAAATACAACTCTCTCACTCTTTTCCCTATCTTTTACATAATTTTTCTCAATATAATAGCTTTTTCCAGAGCCTGGAACTCCATATAATATCACATTGTTTCCGCCTTCTACACACATTTCATTTTGTTTATTCTCTTCATTACTCTCAATTTCAAAAGATGAAGAACCTCTTAACAATGCTGCTTGTAGCATATCACTCTGAATATATGCTATAAATGCATCTTTGGAGTATCTTGTATTCCCTAAAACGTACTCTTTTTTTGACTTATCATAAGAAATATTCATAAACACTTCTCCTAACTATATAATCCTTTTTCAATCAATTTTGTTCTGCATGTTGAATATAACCCAATATTTTCCATAAAAAACTCAATAGACTCTGGCTTTATTCTTATTTGATCATTCTTTTTATATCCTTCCGCACGTCTATTTAAATTTATTTCTATACCTAAGCTTTCTAATATTTCTACTATTAAGTCTTGTTTGGGATAATCTCTATCTACATCAATTGATAAGTAATGTGCCGTCTTATCCCATGAAGAACGGCCATCGAAACATCCTGTTGCAAATGCCTTTTTTATATTCTCAGCTGCTCCCTTTATCTCTTTTGTCTTTTCTGATAATATATCTATTACTTCATCCATATCAACATCCGTAATTTCAATCATTATGCTAAATCCCTCTTTGGGTGACACATTATAATCTACACTTTTATTAGTTCTAAGTTCTATTTGTTTTATATCGTCATATTTATTTAATAACTGATAGACTTTTAAATAATGTTGATTTAACTCTTCTTCTGAAACCATTCCTGAATTATGATTTACAGAGCCAATTAAAAATTCCTTTTCTCCCAATTGCGCTATTTTTTTAGTTTTGCACAACGGAAATATCATTCCTAAAACATAAGCTAGTGCTGGCGTCATTTTACACCATTCAATTTCTCTAATGTTCATTTACTTTTTCTCCCTTTTTAATAATCTATTGTATGCCATTCTATAGTATTGTTCATCTAATTCCACTCCAATAAATTTTCTTCCTAAATTTAATGCTGCTTCTCCTGTACTACCACTTCCCATAAAGGGATCTAGTATAATTTGATTTTCATTGGTATGTATTGATACTATATCTTCCATAAGTTGAATACTTTTCTGCGTTGGATGCCCAAGCCTTTCTCTACCACTAACCGTGGATGTCGTAAACAATCCCCTTAAGTACGGCTTATAATCTGGTTTATTAAAAACCCATTTTGCTCCTTTTTTTACTGCCCAAACAGCAAACTCCATATCTTGAACATATCTACGTTTTATATTTCTAGGCATAGGATTACTTTTCTGCCACACTAGCACGTCTTTTACCTGCATACGTGATTCTTTTGCTTCAAGTACACTAATAATATAACTAATATAACGATACGAGCAAAAAATTATCATTGATCCATTCTTGTTTAATAATTTAGAATATTGTGGAATCCATGAGTATAAATCAAATTTTCCTCTATCCCATTCACCAAAATCTACACCCATTCTAGGTTTTTCCATTGTTGAAAAATTATTTTCCTGAGAGATATTATAAGGCGGATCAGTAATAATATGATCCACAACTATTTTTTTTTGTAAAAAATAGTCTATCTCTTTATACGCGTCTCCATTTATTAATGTGATTTTACTATTCATTTTTTACCATTTCCTTTTTAATATGTTCTCCAATTGCCTTTGCTAATAAAGGTGGAACCGCATTCCCTATTTGTTTGCAAATAGAGCACTTATTTCCGTAAAAAATATATCTATCTGGAAAACTCTGCAACCTGGCTGCTTCACGTGGTGTAATTGAACGATTTAAAAACGGATGGGAATTTCTTCCATTTGATGGCGTATCAAATCTTGTATCTATTGTTGGACTAGGTTTATCCCAAACCAACCTTGACCACGTTGTCATAAATTTCTGTTTACCATATAAACTTTCTGGCAAAGATTTTTTATCTCCTTCAGGAGGAATCATTGCTAATTTTTCTAACGCAACTTTTGAATGATTTGTTGCTTTATGGTTATATAACGCTTTTGAACCTTTTCTCATCATTTTTTGATAATCACTAGTTGGCTTGTTTATATATTCAGATTTATCTTCTCCTTCACCAGAATTTAAATAGGATAAGTCTGAAATAGCTTCTCTAACAGTTATAATTTTATTTTTATTACCTTCTGGTAAACTAATCCCTCTTTTATCTAACGTTCCAATAATAATAGTTCTTTCTCGAGTTTGCGGTACACCAAAGTAACTAGCATTTAAAATTCCATGATTTAAGGTATATCCTATCTTCTCAAATTTTTCATATATTTGATTAATAAAGAATCCCTTTCCTGATGAAATCATGTTTTTAACATTTTCAATAACAAATACTTGTGGTTTTATTTTTTCAACAATATCCACATATTCTAAAAACAAAAAATTTCTTGGATCATCCAATCCAAGATTTTTTCCTTTTAAACTAAATCCTTGGCAAGGTGGTCCACCAATAATCATATTTACTTTTCTTTCCTTAGCTTTATTTATTACTATTTCTTTTATTTTTTCATCACAAATATCACCACATACACAATCTGTATCAGGCATATTCTTTTTAAATGTATTTATTATTACTGGATCCCATTCAAGTGCAACTTCTGTACTGAAACCTTCAACTGTATGTAATCCATACGAAAAACCCCCAGCTCCACAAAATAAATCTAATATTCTAAATTCTTTGCTATACACTGCTTTACCTCATTCTATTTGCTCATTTTCTTTAATTCTGTAATAATTCTATTGAGTGTTGTCGGATAATTTAGGACTTGTTTTCCCAAAAACAATTCATTTTTGTCACAATTTTCAAAACCACTTGTGAGCCAATTATTGAGTTTTAGTTTTATAGCATAATATTTCTTATTTTTTGAATCTAACAACACTATAAACAAATCTTCACAATTTGAAGTTAAGATTTCATACGTTTTTCGTGTCATTTTAAATACATTTCCATCATTTATCATAAAAGCTACATTTGTTTTCCCAACATTAAATAAATTTATGTCTTTACCAACTGTAATCCTTTTGTAATTAATTTGATATTTATCTAATACTTCATATAAAGTCATCTTTGTAAACCTTCTATTTTTATGTTTATTTGCGCTTATTTGCCAATTAATTTTACCACAATTATTCCAAATAATATATACTTTTCTAATATATATCAGACAAATTTAATTTATTTGTTTATTAAAGTGTTTCAATTTTACTGAAGCGTTTTTTATCAAAAATTTAGGTTTATCTCTTGTTTCCTTAACTCTTATCTTACTGTCAACAGTTGTCACTGTCCTTTTCAACTCTTCTTTGATTAGTCTCTTTTCCATTATAGAAAGTCCATCATAACTCCACATTCGAACACGAAACCGTTCTAATTTTCAGCACTAAGATCTTTACACATATCATTTACCTCCACTATTTCTCATATTTGCTTAAATCAATTTTTTCTCGTTTTGCTATTTCAATGAGTTTGTCCTCCGATGCTCTGTCAACTTTTGACAAATCACTCATTGCCATTCCTGCCCCTGAAAACATAGCTGTTCCATAATAATTCTCCAAGTCACTTCGTAAATTTTTGTAATCAATATCTCTGCTCATAATTATTATCCTCCTTTGTTATTCCTTATCACTATTTTTTCCGTAAGTTCCACTTAGAATATCATAAACATCGTCAACTGAAAGTTCCCCAATTGTCTTATCACCATATGGAAGATTATTTTCCTTCAAATATTCGATTATTGTATCGTTTAGGGAGTAGACCTCTCCAGTTTCCTTATGTGCTTCAATGTCATACGGTTTTCCATAATCTGGTGTATCATAAACATATACGTCTGTCTCTGTACATGTACAATAACCATATCTATGATTATTAAAGAAATCCTCACTAACGTATTCTCTAATGTAATCACCAAGTTCTTCACAAAATTTCTCATAATCTTCAAATTGACTCCAGTCCACCTCACAGAAATTGTCAGTTCGTCTTACAGTAATCTTCTTATCTTTCTTTTCTATATTAAATTTAACCATCTCACCACAGTTATAATACGCTGTTATTCCCTCAATATCATAAGATACCTTTTCACATATTTCTCTTCGTTTATCATCCTCCCCTGCCACTTCAAGAAGGTGATCCCTCACTACTTTTGCAAGTTCAACAACATCATCCATGTCGGCAAGCCAATCATCAACAGCTATCCATAAATTTTCCTTATCATAAACTATTTCCTGCCATGGCTCTGCATCAAATATGCTTTTAACTATAATCTCCACCAACTCATAGTCTGTTTTTGTTGACATACTAATGCTAAAATTTGTTCTTACCTCACCCATAAATTTATCCTCCTTTGTTGTTTTTATGGTTTCTTTATCATTACAATAATAATAGCATATTGGGTGTCCATTAAATGGGATTTATGCAAACTTTTTCATCCATTTAATTGCAATTTAAACTGCTAGTTTTCCCCTGCTACTACTTTTGCAAACTAGCAGTTACCTTTGCAAAAGTGTATCTTTAAATGTATTTTTAAACGCTAGATTTTGCTTGCAACTACGATTGCAAACTAACAGTTACTTTTACAGAGATATGTTTAAGGTATTTTTTTACGATTTTATAAAAAAACATCTATAAAAAGTAATTCATAACAATACTTTTTATAGATGTAAATCATCAATTATTTATTTGTATGTATCTGCAACAGATTCTAAAACTTTATAATTACAATGGTATGGAGCAACAACCCCTGTCACCATCTGCTTTTCATAGATTTTTTTTGCTTTAGCTTCAATCTGTTTTTTGTACTTTTTGCAGAAAAAATATTCTTTTACCATAAGATTTCGTCTCTGTTCATCTTCTGTTGTCGTTGCCGGTGTACTTAAATCCGCTAAATAATACACTCCATCAACTACTGGAAACATCTTCTTTATTTCTAAAACAGAAAGGATTCTTTTCTTAAAAAACTTAAACTCATCTTCTGGAATTCCTTTTTGTCTAAGTTTATTTAAATCTGTTTCATCAACAATAATATCATATTTATCCACTATTGTTGCCCTTGTATCAATTTCTTCATATACACGATAATTGGTTGTAGTAACATCTCTCCAACTAGCATGCTTTCTCTTTGCTGAAGTAAGCGGAATAACATATTTTCTGCCATTACAAGTAGTAAGTATTCCTAAATGTGGTTTTTTTGAGTAGTCAGTGTCTATTGAATAAAAAATTTCTGAATCCACATTGTGCAATGCTTCCAAATAATCCGGTTGTATAAATACAAAACGAAAGTTCGTAAATTCCAATATTGTCTCCTTTGTAAAAAATAAGGAAGCATTAAAGCTTCCTCATCGTTACTGTCAGCTGTTTTGGTCGCCGACCACCAAACTTTATCGTCTCTCTCTTTTTTTATGGTGGAGAATCACCAAACTTTATCGCTTCCCTCTTTCTAATGGTGGAGAATCACCAAACTTAACGTTAATAATATCAATGCTATATTCTTTTTCTACACTTATTGTATATTCTTTTAGTCACGCCGTCAAGATATATTTTCGATGATATACTGTATATATATTATAGTATTCTTTATTTGTTACTAAATATTCATACTACTATATATTAAATAAATTTTAACTTAAAAATTTTTTATTTAATATGCCTTACCTAAACGGCAACTTTTCATCTCCAAACTCTCTCATCTTTTCAAATGCTTCTCCATCAATTTCCCGACTTTTCAACTCCCTATTCTTCTTTATAATTTCTCCATACAGCTGTTCACGAAATTCTTTAGTTATCGGATAGCATACCTCTGTATATTCCCTTTTTCCATCTTTACTCTCTGTTGCTCTTGTTGGCATTGCAACAAAGCTTCCTTTTTCGCTTGCGATTACTCTTACTCCATCTACAACGAAACATTTATCAATGTATATCTTACCAATACTTTCTATCCTGTCATTAAAATTGCAAGGATACATTGCAACAGAAACGCCGACTTTATCTTTACCTGATGTAATGTTAACTTCTTTGGCATTGCTTTTGTATGCCTTAATAATATTGTCATACAACTCTTTTCTAAATTCCGCTGTTGTAGGGTAAAAATAATTTTTGTAAATTGCATTTCCATGCTCGTCAGTTTTATTTGTTTTGTACCCTGGCATTGCTACAAACAGTTCTCCATTTTTTGCTTCTTTAACTGTAATATCTGTCACTTTAAGACTTTCTTCAAAAACTATTGATACAAATGCCTTTGTGCTCCAATCTTCACTTTCTAATTTGTTAACTTTAATACTATAATTCATCTTTTTAACTCCTTTCGATTTTTCTGTCTTATTGCTCTAATTGGGCCACCCATACTTATACTAAATTAAAAGTTCTTCATTTAAGAGTTAGCCACACTATACGCCACCTACTTACCTGGCCTGCATATCATCACCAATCCACCATTATGATAATTACCCAAGCACACTCCATGAGCTTCATCCACGGCTTCAACCATCTTTCCATTGCCCACATAAATTCCAACATGGCTGATGTTCTTATACCTTCCATTGGTTGTATAACTGTAGAA
>ERZ773104.2142-NODE-2142-length-23215-cov-24.446978_pt1 | contig 23215 bp, 19 predicted proteins | sample MGYA00511920_ERZ773104 | MGnify/ENA primary metagenome ERZ773104 (study PRJEB29015, sample SAMEA2737857) | human gut metagenome | biome: human gut; feature: human-associated habitat; material: faeces | place: China | collected 2012 ...
GCACCAGGCAGCATTAAGTCAAGCAGTACAAGCGTATAAGCCTTTTCTTTTATATCCAGAAGCAGCTTTGCCTCCGTTCCTGAAAATGCCTGTTCACACATATAACCTGCCTTCCTAAGTACCTCGCAAAGAAGGTTATTAATATTTATATCATCCTCTACAATTAGTATATTAGGCATAATTTTTACTCCTGTATTTTCAATATTTTATGTCATCAACATATTAATGTTATTATGAGTATATCATGCAATTATAAAATTTACAAACTTATTTTTTTATTTGTTTTAACAATTTACATGCAAATGCTATTTTTATTTTACTTTTTAGTAATAAATTTTAACTTGACGTAACAGCTTATATTTATTATACTCTAAGTATAGTATGAATCATACAGAAATGGAGGAGTTTCATGGATAACTATACACCAGATCCTTTTAATGATAATTCAGGCAACAACCAGAATAATAATCAGAATAACGGTAATAATGCTTCCGGCAACGGAACTTACGGCAGCTATAATGATACATATGATGCCAATTACAGACCATCAGATGACTATTCAAACAATAGTTCAACATCCGATAATTCTGACATCAATAATTCTTCTGACAACAATTATTACAATAACAATTCCGGCAGCAATAATTCCAATAACAACAATTATGGCAACGGATATAATAATTATTATAACAACAATGGCAATTCCGGTTACAATAATGGCTATAACAGCTATGGTAATAACAACGGCTACAATAATGGCTATAATAACGGCTACAGCAACAACAATGGTTACAATAACGGCTATAATAACGGCTACGGCAACAACAATGGCTATAATAACGGCAACAGCTACAACAATGGTTACAATAATGGTTATGGAAACAATGGCTATAATAACTACAATAATCAGTACGGAAACCAGTATAACAACGGATATAATCAATATAATAACGGATATAACCGTCCGCCATATCCATCAAGCCAGAATGCACCATCTTTTGGCACATGGCTTACTCTGAGTATATTGTGTGCCGTATTTTTAAATAAAATATGTGGTGTAATCGGAATAATATTTATTATCATGGGTAACAACGCTTTCAAAATCGGAAACTTTGATGATTATGAAAAACAGCTCAAAAGATGTAAGATTGCTCTTCTGGTAGGTCTTATCCTCGGAATCTTAACAATCGTATTTTATGTTTTTGCTTTCATTAATACATCAGGTGGCATGTCTATGTATTATTAATCATTGAAATTAAATATATTAATTCATTGAAAACAAAGGCACAGCTTACAGAAAAACTTCTGTCGGCTGTGCCTTAACTTTTTGTTCTAAACTTTTTTGCTTCAAACTTTTGTGTGTTTAATACGTTTTCTCTTTGCGGACAACCATAACAACATTTGTTATGGCATATGTGGCAATATATATTTCAAGAATCACAACAAATCTTTTTACAAGACGAATTATAATCCATTGCCCTATTGTAAAAGACGGATTACACCCCTCCATGAAAGTAAGACTCATAAGCGGAGCTTCAAGGTACGGCATACCATACATTGTATACATAGCATACATATCCATGCCGTATATAAAGCAAAACAGAATTATTGTAAGCATAACACCCGTTAAAACTCTGTGTATCTGTATCCAGCATCTTCCACGCCTTGAGGCATTTATTATATAATTCATTCCCGTTCTGTATTCAAGCACAATATTTTCAGCAACTATAAGAATTATTGCGGCAGCAAGTGCCAAAAACAGTACAGTCTCCCTTATAATCGAATATTTTCCAAAAATCTCCTCATAGCCCCTGTCCGAAATCATGTAGCCGTCTACTCCGTATTTTTCGTTAATTTCCTGCAAATACTCCTGTTTTTTCATGTATTCTGATACCCTGCCAAGTTTAACCGCATATAACGAAACTGTTGATGAGCTCTCTGTAACCTCCTCAAGCGTTGCTTCTCCTGCATTGTAACGGACCATACAATCTTGTGCATCTTTAACCGCACTCTGATAATCATTTAATCTTTCATTAACCATATCGGTTATATAATGATATTCTTTTCCGCCATTGGTAATATAGATATTATCAAGTTCTTTTGCGCTGTCAGAAAATGTCATTTGTCCGTATCTCACAAAATAAACCGCCAAAATCGCCAGCACGCCTATAACAATCAATCCTCTGCCTGTTATAAACAGTTTATGGAATTCCTTTGCCGTAATCGAAAATCCCGACAATAAATGCTGATACATTTCCCATATTTTATCCGCAATTCTTGCAAGCACTGATTTTTTCTGTTCCGGTCTCATATATACGGTTCCAAGAATTCCTCCCGCACATGCGGCAATAAAAAGCACCGTCGTAACTGTCAGCATTATATTTGATTCGGAAACCACAAATGTTCCTTTGCCGCGATTGGCATACGTGCTTATTATATCATTAACCTTTAACAGTCTTATAAGATTAATCTGCTTAAAAATGCCATATACGCTCTGTGACTGTATTTTTTGATACAAAAACATTTCCACACCCATAAATACCGCAATTACCGTAACCGCTATATTGCGGTGCCTTATAAAAACAAATGCCATCCATACAATCGCTGTCAGCGTAAGCACTGCACAAAAACTATATAAAAAATCATATATTATATATTCAAGCTGACTCATCGGCAATGAAAATCTCGAAAAGCTTTCAATATTCTGAATCGGTGCATTAATTGACGCCGTTTTGTATAATATAAACGATGTCAAAAATGTTGTAAAAAACAAAACTCCCGTAATTATAAATGCAGAAGCTGTAATAATCATTGTCCTGTTAAACGCAAGTTTTGCCCTGCCGCTTTTTGATGTATGAACAATGCACCACATTCCGTTTTCCCGTTCGCCGAAAAGTTCATACAGGACAAACACATTAAGTATCAATGACAGATAATAGATATAATAATATGTAACAAAACTGTCTACTGCTTTATTATCGGTAAGATAAACCTGTACGCCCTCTACCCGTTTGAAATCCTTTGCCGTCTTTTGAATATTGTTATATGTAAATGACTTTTTATCTGCAAATATCGAAAAACTCTTCAGGGTATCTGCGTTATTTTGTATATTTTTTATATCTTCAGGATATTTTACTATGTATTCTAATTGTTCTTTTATTTTGTTTAACTGCCTTGAATATACAGTCTGCTCCTCCGGTTCCAATTCGTCATATTTACGTTTTATTACGGAATCACTTTGTATATTGGCAATTTCCAGAGCTTCCTCGGGCTGCATATCCGACAGTTCTCCGATTATCCATTGACGGTAATGTGTCTCCTGCCTTATATCGGACATACTTTTACCCTCGGAACTGCTGTATACAAACAAACCGATATTTAACAGCATTGTCACTGTAAATACCATTATAAATTTTATGCCAAAAACCCTCTTAAACTCTTCCATAATAAGTTTCTACTCCGCATTTTTCCAAACACACGCACCGTTTCCGAGACTGCTCTTATCTATATAAACAAGCTTATCACTCTTTGTCCCAAATAAATATTTTTCATCGCCGAAATATAAATTCTCTATTTCATTTCCAAGCTTAATTGTATCTATCTGTTTTCCCGTCGTATCAACAACTTGAATTTCACGTTCAACGGTCTTAGATAAATCCGTCGTACTTCCCATTCCACCGTTACTCATATAAATATATCTGCCATCATATGACATTACCGCAGATACCATATTTTCGGACGCCTTGTATATGAGTTTATTATTCTGTCCGTCAAGCGACTGAGAATACAATCCCTTTCCAACAACAAAATAATATAACATTCCGTTGTCAGCATCGACACAGAAATCACATATATTCATATCCGAAACTTTTTTATTCTCACCGTCGGTATAATCATAATAATAAAGCTGAAAATTCATATTGGCTTTTAATGTCTGCTTATTTATGGAATACTGAAAAATTTTGTAAAAAAGTTTATCTCCGTAACTTCTCGCTCCCATCACAGCACTGTTTTCACCCTCATATTCGACTATATCCTGTGAACTTCCATCTGAAATATTTATTTTTTTAATTATCTCTTTACCGCTTTCAGAGCTTCCTATATGACCTATATGGTCGTACGCATATACATATCCGTTATGAAACACCATAGAAATTGACGTTATCCTGTCATTTGCAAACAAATTGGCAACATCTTTTCTGTCGCTTCCGTCAGCCTTAATACTTACAAGTTTAGCCATTCCACCTTCCACACGTACAACATATATATTATTTTTGTAATAATAAATCGGAGAACTCAGATATTCATCGGTATCCAGCCACGCATTACACGTTTTTGAATTATGACTGCACTCTGCTTTCGCACATACCGGAACAGACCTTTTTGATGACCCGTCAAAATATTTCACTAAAAGGTTCTTTCCGTCATAATGCAGGTAATAATATCCGTTTTCCGCCTTTGAAATGCTGTGAATATCAGGATTCCAATAATTCTGCTCATCACCCGACAATTCACCTACATTCATATTTATGCCTGACTTCTTCCTGTTAATTGTAAAAATCACCGCAGCACATACCACTGCTGCCAATACTGCTGCCACTATGTATTTTATTTTTTTGCTCATAAAGATCCCTCCGCTTTTTCGGATTACATGCACAACCATATAAGATTGTGCATGTATCCATATTTTAATTATTCATGTAAAGTAAGCGTTGTTGAACAACCACCGTCTTCAGAATCAACTCTATATTCTGCATATGACTCCAATGTTAAAAATGCAGTATCTCTACCAGCAGATATACTGCATCCCCACTGGTCACCTGCTGAAAAAGTATATGTATTCTTATAATAATCTCCAATACAGTCTTTTACATATCCATATAAATAAAGCTCACATTCCGAATCTGAATCCAAAGAAGCTGTTGCCTTAAAATTTTCCATATGCAACTGGTAATAAAACTTCGTATTTCCTGCATATGATGACCTTCTCTCTGTTTCATTATACTCGGCAAAAACACTCATTGTATTTGCACAAAGTAAAACAACCGATGTAAAAACAACACCCAATTTTCTAATTAAATCTTTTTTTACCATAAATTATCCCCTTTCAATTAATTTTTCTAATGTACCTTAAGTATTTATCGAGAGACAGTTTAAATACTTTTATAAAAGTTATCATGCACATGATTTTATTTTCTCTCTAAAAACAGCTTAACATTACATTTAATTATGTCAACACAATATACATATTTCGGCAAAATTTACGCATTAATCAGAATAACCGGGCAAATTTTCAAACACAATCTCTTTCCAAAAACATTTGATAAATACACTTTATTTCTTTATATCTATCCTTTGGAATTGGTAATTGTATATTATCATAAATACTTAATGTGGCATTATATCTTGATATATTCAATATATATATACAATTAACCAAATAACTCTTGTGAATCCTTATAAACCCATACATGTTAATTCTTCTTTCAAATTCATCCAACTTGCCATTTAATTGTATAACATCATTTTTATTTGACAAATGCACTTTTATTTTATGCAAATCGCTTTCAACATAAACAATATTTTTAATTTTTACTTTATTATCATTTAACAAAATATAGTTTTCTTTTTTTCGCCTAATTTTAATAATATCAACAATACTTTTTTTAACTTGAGCTACAATATTATCATCTAATATTATATATTTAAATGCCCCAACATCATACCCTTTGACCGCTAAATTAATATTATTAGAAATAAGAACTATAAAGCCTTTGTAGTCATATTCATGCAATTCATTTGCTTTTTTCATAATAGCCTGTTCATCTTCACTTGCATTTATATATATAACATTATATTTTTGCAACAAATTAACATCTAATCTAATAAAATCTTCAGATGTAATAATGTCTATTTTTATATTATCGATTTTTTCATTTTCTAATAAATTTTTAATTTTAAATGCTATTTTTTTATCTCCTGTTATGGCTATATTCATATATACCCCCTCCTAAAATACCCTTTTATTTTCCGATAAACACACTATATTTGTATTAAACATATCACCTGTAGTCAAAACATTCAAGTTTTTTGTAGCATCTTGTAATAAACAGTAAGTTTTTTCACAAACAACAGTATTTTTTTGTATACACTCCAGCTTTTTAGCCACATTACATATCAGTAAGCTCTTTCACACCTCAAATCTGCAATCTGCCGTCTCTATCGTAGACGGGCGGTGTGCTATCATAAGAATAAGCTTATCCTTTTTCACCGACATAACGGTTTTGTTTATATATTTTTCCGTCTCATTGTCCAACGCCGATGTCGCCTCGTCAAATATGATTACAGGTGCATCTTTGAGAATCGCTCTGGCTATTGCTATTCGTTGCTTCTGACCTCCAGAAAGTGTATTTCCTCGTTCGCCCGCGGGTGTTTCGTATCCGTTTTCAAGCCCCGATATAAAATCGTGTGCTCCCGCCTGTTTTGCCGCATTGTAAATTTCTTCATCTGAAGCATTTAATTTTCCCATTCTTATATTTTCCTTAATTGAACAGTTAAATAAATACGGTTCCTGCGGTATATATGCAATTTTATCACGCACATTTACAAGTCCGAGCTCCGTTATGTCAGTTCCGTCAATAAATATGCGTCCTTTCTTTGGCTGATAAAATCCGAGCAGAAGTTTTGTAAGCGTACTCTTTCCGCGGCCGGATTCTCCCACCAGTGCATAACTTTTTCCGCTGTCAAAAAATGCACTGTAATCTTCAAATATATTTGTATTTTTACCCGCGTAACCAAATGTTATATTTTTTAATTCTACCGTATGGTAAGCTTCGCTGTTTTTTTGACAAATATTATCTTTTGCATTTTCTTTATTTTCGATGTAAAAATTCTCGTTCGGAGTATCAAGAAACTCGAGAACACGCTGTGCATTTACAAGCCAGCTTGACAGACTCGGTATATATACGCCCATGAGCAGAAAATTATATTGAAACGCTCCGTATATTGAATACAGGCTTATAAGATTTCCCAGTTTTCCTCCTGTTTTGGTTGTATATAATATTCCAAGTGCAAGAAAAACCAATGCCCCTATAAGGTCAAATGCCGCTCTCAACGCCGAAATCAAAGCCTCTGTCCGTCCCTGGATTTTCATGTTTTTACCGCAATTTTCATTGGCATTATTATAAGAATCGCTTATAACTTTTTTAAGCGGAAACATTCTTATTGTTTCCATTCCCTGAAGCATATTTGTTACTGATTTGCTTATTTCTTTATTTGCATCTGAAATTTTGCGGCTGTATTTTTCAAGCACAGGTATCATGACAAAATTTAATGTAAGCGAAATTATACATAAAACAAGCAGACCCGCCGTAACAGGAGGGCAAAGAACAAACATAGGTATTATGCAGACAATAACCATAATAACAGGCATCATGACACGCCTTATTCTTGAACCGAACACTCCAGATGCCATGTTTGTATCATATGTAAGTTTCGACATAAATTCTCCCGTATGATGATTGTCATAGAATTCCATAGGAAGCGACAGTGCCTTTCCGTATACAGTATTACGCATATTCGCACCTGTCCGCTTTGCTTCGTCATTATACAAAACAGCCAGCAATGTCTGTATAATAATTTTAAATATTATTGTATAAATTATATATTTTACCATCGGAGTGTCACGCAAATTTCCTTTTGACACGGCAGTGTCCGTAATTATACCTATAATTCTTGAAACCAGAACTACCGAAATTCCATCTGTTACTCCCATTCCTATTATTTCCGCAAAATAAAGAACTGCACGGACTCCCTGAAATCTTTTTATCAGCTCTTTTAATATTTTAAAATTATTCATAGGACACCTCATCTTTCGTATCGTACAGCCTTTTATATATTCCGTTTCCGGCTATCAATTCACCATGCGTACCGCTTTCGGCTATAACACCGTTATCCACAACATATATACAGTCTGCATTTTCTATTGTATTAAGTCTGTGTGCTATCGTAATTATTGTATGATTTTCTTTAATTTCTTCTATTGCCTGTTTTATTTTTTCTTCATTTTCAATATCCACGGACGCTGTCGGCTCATCGAATAATATAAGCCTGGCATCTTTAAGCAAAGCCCTTGCAATCGCTATTCTCTGCTTCTGTCCGCCCGAAAGCATATTTCCGCGTTCCCCTGCATCGGTATTGTAGCCCTGAGGCATTTTCATAATATCATCGTGAATTCTTGCTTTTTTGCAACATTCGATAATGCGTTCCATACTTACCGATTCGTCTCCGCAGGCAACATTCCACGCAATCGTCTCTGGAAACAGATAAGTATCCTGCGAAACAAGTGCTATATCTTTTCTTATTAAATCAATATTTTCTTCTCCGATTCTCTTTCCGAAAATCTCCACTGTACCGCCGTTTACTTCATACAAACCGCAAATCAGCTTAAAAATCGTGCTCTTTCCGCCGCCCGATGAACCGACAAAAGCAACATTTTTTCCCGCTTCTATATTAACATTGAAATTTTTTAAAACATTATTTCCCTTAACATACGAAAATGTAACGTCTTTAAATACTACTGCCACGTTATTGTTCTTCCCGATTTTGTCAGCGTTTACAATATTACTGTTCTTCCCGGTGTTATCGGATTTTTTAGAAAAATCTCCTGTGTTATCCTCGGAATTTTCCATATTTGTTTCAACAGGATAATTCATCAGCTCTTTGAGCCTGTTTTTTGAAACCAAATCAATTTTTGCGTCAATAATCATATACGGAAGATTTCCAAGAGGCTGCAAAAGCCTGTCCATAAAAAGTATGAAATATGTCATCCCGCCCACAGTCAGATTTCCCGACAAAACTCTGTGTAACGCAAATATACTCAAAATAATATAAGGTGCCGTAGATACAAGGCTTCCCGTAGCCCAGCCTATTGACGAAATTGCATTTCTTCTGTATTCAAATTTTAATATTGTTTTTAACGTATTTTTTATCTTATTTTTAAAATAATTTTCAAGGTTAAAACTTTTTACAACACTGATACCGTTTATGGCATCATATGCGAGTTCATTTACTTCATCGTTATATTCAGTATGTTTTCTCGTAAGCTTTGACACCATATTTCCCGTAAAACTTGTGATAACCGCCATTACGGGTATAATAACAAGAAGCAGAAGTGCCGTCACTCGGTCAACTTTTATAAGTGTAATAAAAATCGTCACGCTTGTTATTATTGTTTTTACGATATCAGGAAGAAGCTCTGAATAATATTCCGAAATTTTAGCCACATCATCAATAAAATTATTAAGCACTCTCGCCGACAAATGCGAGTCGAAATATTTAAACTGAAGCTCCGGCAGCTTCTTTCCCGCCTCTCTTCTGAAATCAGTCTGCATATTTACCGCAAATACTTTTGTCGCATATGTCTGAATATATGTAAAAATAAATCCCGCCGCAACAAGAACGGCAACATATATCCAGAATTGTTTATTGATATACTCCGAAATTGTATTATTAAACAATGCGTCTATCGCCTGCGATATTTTTGTATTTCCCAAAACCAATACTTTTGTTGCGATATACGCACTTAATATTTCAATAAAAAACAACGGAATATTTTTTATGAAAATTTTTGTAAAAATATTTTTATTCTTCATCTTATGTTATTCTCTCCTTGCATTGTTCTTTAATAACATTTTATAATATAATTATATAAAAAACATTCATTATATTATTAATCCAATTAAATTATTACAATTTTCTATTATTTTACAAGGAGATTTTTATGGCAATTCCTCTTAAAAAAGGCTACAAGTTCAGAGTTGAGCATGTAACAAAACCCGCTTCCAATTACATGCCTTCTTTTGACATATATGAAAAATATTACGGAATAGGTTATCTGGTAAAAGGCGACCGACAGGTCTCGACTCCCGAGCGTACTTTTTTCGTCCATGACGGATACCTCTCACCTGTCAGCATGGGCGTATATCATAAATCATCACCTTTATCGGACAGAAATTACGAGGTTTATGCGGTGCGTTTTGTCAGCTCGGTAACAACAAGAATAAAAGAAATAATAGGCGAGAACGAATTTAACGATTTAATGCTGCACACTGCTTTATCTGTTCCCGACGAAATAAAGCCAAAAATTATTGATATTTATGAACAGATGCTTATTGAATATGATAATTACGACAGCGTTGCGGAATTCGCCCTGCAAAATCTGCTCGAACAGCTCATACTTATAATGTACCGATACGGTACCGTAGCAGAAACGTCCGAAATCCACATTTCGACGGCAGACACCGAAATAATGGACATTCTTTCTTATATAGACACGAATTTTATGAATAATCCTTCAGTCTCCGAGCTTGCAAAAAAGGCAGGATTATCCGAATCTCATTTTATGAAGCGTTTCCGCGACGCAACAGGCTGTTCATACAAAACTTACGTCAACAGATACAAAAACAAAATTGCACAGACAATGCTCACCGAATCGCCAAAAAGTATCCAGGAAATATCCAACGAGCTTGGCTTTTGCAATTCCAATTATTTCTGCACTCTTTTTAAACAAATAAACGGTATGAGTCCCCTGCAATACAGGAAAAAGGCGGTTAAGTAAAGAACAAATATTAACAAAATATTCAAAAGAAGAGCTCACAAAAGCTGAGGCTGCTCTGGCTGCCAAGCCATAACCATAAGAAGCATCCCCTGTGTTATATGCAGTGCTTCATGCACATAACAACAGAGCGGGATATAATTGATAAACCATATCCCACTCTGTTTATTGTCTTAAATTATATTCAGGCTTTTAGCCCAGTTTATAAAAAGCTGTTTCCATTCTCCGGTCTGTCCGTTATCATCTCCACAACCGAAACCATGTCCGCCTTCTCTGAAAATATGCAACTCAGCAGGCACTCCTGCTTTTCTGGCAGCCATGTAAAATCCAATACTGTTTTCTGCCAGTGTTGTCCTGTCATCATCTGTTTCAAATACAAATACCGGTGGCATTTGCGGTGATGCCAGCTCCTCCGGATTGTATTTTTTCAACATATTTTCCTCATATGAACGCACATTTGCAATTATCACTTCTTTTGGAAAATACCTCTGTCCGGCTTCTATACATTTATCATAACTTATCACTGGATAACCGCATATGCAAAAATCAGGTCTTGCCGATAATTCGTCAATATCGTCTTTTTTGTCATATACATTTTTATCAAATGCTGTAGATAAAAGTGCCGCAAAGTATCCTCCTGCTGAAAATCCCATAACACCAATCTTATTTGCATCTATGTTAAATTCATCAGCTCGTGCACGTATTATTCTCATACTTCTCTGTGCATCAATCAAAGAAACATTATATGAGTCATTATGCTCATCTGCCGGAAGTCTGCACTTTAATACAAATGCTGCTATTCCAAGACTGTTGAGCCATTTTGCAACTTCTTCACCTTCAAAATTGTATACAAGCCTTCTAAATGCACCGCCCGGAATTATAAGTACCGCCGGAATTTTTTTATCTTTAGATGAAGATGGAATATATGGAACCATCTCAGGATTAAGGACATGTTGTACAACCTTCTTTATCCTGCCATCTTCCATTTTCTCCTCATAAAATATCTCCTCAAGTTTAATACCTTCAGAGCCGGGAGCCTCACAATTAAAAAGTCTTATTGCATTATCTTTTTCAAGTCTCATTATTAAGCACTTCCTTATACTTTAAATCTGTATCCAACACCCCAGATTGTCTCAATATACTGAGGTTTAGATGTATCATACTCTATTTTTTCACGGATTTTCTTGATATGAACAGTTACAGTTGCGATATCTCCAATTGAATCCATATCCCATATTTCCTTAAAAAGTTCATCCTTTGTAAATACATGATTCGGATGCTCTGCGAGGAATGTAAGCAGATCAAACTCTTTTGTTGTAAATACTTTTTCTTCGCCATTAACAAATACACGCCTTGCTGTCTTGTCAATTTTGAGACCTCTTATTTCTATAATGTCATTAGCTTCTTTTGCACTGCTTACAAGTCTTTCATATCTTGCAAGATGTGCTTTTACTCTTGCAACAAGCTCACTTGGGCTGAATGGCTTAGTCATATAATCATCAGCTCCAACGCCGAGACCTCTTATCTTATCAATATCTTCTTTCTTCGCTGATACCATGATAATAGGTGTATTTTTCTTTTCTCTTACCTGTTTGCAGATTTCATATCCATCAACACCCGGAAGCATAACATCAAGAATCATAATATCAAACTCTTCCTCAAGTGCTGTTGCCAGACCACTTGTTCCATCTGATTTAATTACAACTTCAAATCCACTAAGTTCAAGGTAATCCTTTTCAATTTCTGCAATTGCATCTTCATCTTCAACAATTAATACTCTGCTCATACTATTTTTTCTCCTTTTTTCTGTTATCTTCTATGCAAATGTAGTTGCGTTTATCCATATCTTTCAAAAGATTAATATGCATTGTAGTACCTTCTCCTTCAACGCTTTCTGCCCATATCTTTCCCTTATGGTCCTCTATAATCTTCTTTACAATAGCAAGTCCGATTCCACTTCCGCCTTGTTTGCTGTTTCTGGATGAATCAGTACGGTAAAATCTGTCAAAAATATGTGGAATCTCATCCATGCCAATTCCTTTGCCGTTATCTGCGATAATTATATGAACATAATCTCCTTCATCATAAATATCTATGCTTATTTTACCTTTTCTTCCCGGCTGCATATATTTTACAGAATTACTGACAATGTTATTAACAACTCTTTTAAGCTGTTCTGCATCAGCCACAACAGTACAATCTGAAGTTGCATGAAATCTGTATTCCAAATCTATGTCCTGAGTTTCCAAATCCATTCCTATCTCTTCGCAACAGTCATCAAAATAATTTTTCAAATTAATTTTTGCAAATGAATACGGAACCCTGTTAGTGTCAAGCTTTGAATAAATTGTAAGTTCATCTATAAGCTTATCCATATCATTAACTTTATTTGCAACTGTCATAAGATATTTATGCTGTTTTTCAGGTGTATCTGCAATTCCGTCTAGAATTCCTTCAACATATCCTTTTATTGCTGTAAGCGGCGTCTTTAAATCATGTGATATATTTCTTATAAGTTCTTTTTCTTCTTTATCAGAATTAAGCTTGTCTTCTGCCGTTTTTTTCAGAATAACTCTCATTTCTTCAAAGTCGCGGCACACATCTCCAATTTCATCATTGGAGCTTTTAGGCATTTCAAAATCAAAATTACCATATTTTATATTTTGCGTTGCAAGCTTTAATCTGTCAAGTGGTTTTATAATTGAGCGATAAATCCATACATTAAGCAGAAGACTTGTCAATATAAGTATAAATACACCTGATATAAGAACCTGTATGAAAAACTTCTTTATCTGAGGTATAGCCTGCTTTAAAGGTGTTATAATCGAAACACTGTACTGATTTCCATATGAATCACAAAAATCTATCTGTTTTACAAGACATTGATAATCGCCACCTTTATAAATACCCTCATCTGATATATTTTCTCCCGCTTCATAATCAGGAAGAACTACATCAAGCTTTTCTATATCAAGATTATCAGATACATATGTATAAAGACCGTTACGTCTGACAACAATACTCGAAAGTTTGCATTGTAATTCCTCATCAAGCTGTTTCACAAAATCCACCGAATTATACTGCCATGGTGACGTCTCAGCAACTTCTTTCATTTCATTGTAGATATTTTCTGTCATCCTTCCCATAAGAACAACCGGAGAATAAAAGTTATCAAGCAGTTCACCGCTGTCAACCTCATATAACTGGTGTATTGTTGTTGCCTGATATTTAAAAAATGCATATGCAAATATCGAACACATTATTACAGGCAATATAACCATTATGCAAAATGATATTTTTAACTTATTTCTTAACTTCATATAAATTCCTTTAACCAACACATTGCACAAGTGCATCATCCATGTCTTATCCATGAATGATGCACTTTAATATTTTTATCCTATTTTAAGGCGTGCTTTTAAAGCCTCACGCTCTGAGTCAACACGTTCTATCATGGCACCAAGACCTCTGAGTTTACCTTCAAAATCTTCATAACCACGCTGTATATATTCAATGTCTTCTATTTCAGATATACCGTCTGCCGAAAGAGCAGCAATAACCAACGCCGCACCGGCTCTTAAATCAGGGGCAGACATCTGTGCACCTGTTATTTTATCAACGCCTTCTATATATGCTGTATTGCCCTCTACCTTAATATGGCATCCCATACGATTTAACTCATCTACATATTTGAATCTGTTTTCAAATATGCTCTCTGTTACCATACTTGTTCCATGTGCAAGTGCAAGAACAACTGCCATCTGTGGCTGCATATCTGTAGGGAATCCCGGATATGGTAATGTCTTAACATTAGTGCTTTTAAGATTGCCTTTACTTATAACTCTTACCCAGTCATCACCTTCTATAACTTCACAGCCAACTTCAATAAGTTTAGCAGATAATGATTCAAGATGTTTAGGTATTACATCTCTTACAACAACATCACCGCGTGTTGCAGCTGATGCAAACATAAATGTTCCTGCCTCAATCTGGTCAGGAATTATTGAATACGTTGTTCCATGAAGTTTACTTACACCTTTAATTCTGATAACATCTGTACCGGCACCTTTTATATTGGCACCCATGGCATTAAGGAAATTGGCAACATCTACTATATGTGGCTCTTTTGCCGCATTTTCAAGAATTGTATCACCCTCTGCAAGACAGGCTGCAAGCATAAGATTAATTGTCGCACCAACTGTCACGACATCAAAATAAACATGACCACCAACAAGATGCTCTGCCTTTGTACTAATCTTGCCATGCTCAATCTCAACTTCTGCACCAAGTGCCTTAAAACCTTTAATATGCTGGTCAATCGGTCTGCTTCCAATATTACATCCACCAGGCAATGCAACCTGTGAACGTTTATATTTTCCAAGCAATGCACCTAAAAGATAGTATGATGCACGAATCTTTTTTATATACTCATAATCGACATTAATGTCACATATACTTCCACCGTTAATCTGAACGGTGTTGTTATATACATATTTAACCTTAGCTCCAATTCCCTCAATAGCCTGAAGCAATACTCTCGTATCCCTTACATTTGGCACATTTTCAATTGTAACTGTCTCATCTGTCATAATTGCTGCTGCAAGAATTCCTAACGCAGCATTCTTTGCACCACCGATGGACACCTCCCCGTTAAGTGGGACGCCTCCCTTAATTACATATTGTTCCATCTATGCACCTCTAACAATCAGATTAATCTCAAAACTACTCATTACTTATTATTATAAGTATTTCTTCTATATTTGTAAATATTCACATTTAAAAAGCTTATATTTATTTATTTTCAACTGCAATATTATAACACAAAGATAGCCTTTGTAAAGATTATTTTTTCATAACCTCTAAAAACCGTACCATTATTCTATAACAAACACCCCACAGCATGTCAATTCATACTGCGGGGTTAAATATCACAATATATAATCCTAATTTTTATTTACATAGTATAAAGGATTAACAGGTGTTCCACCTATCCATATTTCAAAATGAAGATGTGGACCAGTGCTATAGCCTGTATTTCCTGAGTAAGCAATCAAATCGCTCTGATTTACATACTGACCATTAGAAACCGTAACAGAATTAAGATGTGCATATCTTGTCATAGAACCATCTGAATGTCTTATATCAACACAATATCCATATGTTGAATACCAGCCTGCTCTGATAACAGTTCCTGCTGCCGCAGCTCTTACAGGAGTACCAACTGATACATACCAGTCAACGCCTGAATGAAGTGTTCCCCATCTGTAACCAAATTCTGATGAAACTGAACCACCTGAAATCGGTCTTAAATATGTTGGAGGTGTAAGTGTACCAACTGATACAACCTGCGGTTGTGATTCAACCATAACCTCTTCATTAACATAAGAAACATCCGTCTTTACTCCGTTAACAAATGTAACATCAGCTGTAACCTTATGATGACCGGTTGTTCCTTCAGATATAACTGTATTTGTTCCTCTGTAAGCTGTGTCATCATCTACATACTGAACAGGAGCATTGTAATCTTCTTCATAAGTCATTCTCTGTGTTACAACAACTGAAATCTCTGACTTAGGAACTGTTACAACAAGTTCATCTCCCGGTATTATAAGTGACTCTTCTGTAAGTCCCTCATTAAGTGCAAGCAAATCATTAAGTGCAATATCACACTTGCCTGCTATAAGTGAAAGACAGTCTCCTTCTTCGACCACATACATGGTCTTCTCCTCTTTTTCCTTTGTTATCTCGTCATATGCCTGCTGTACACTCACAATATTAGCTCCTGCTGCAAGTGTCTCATTAACTACGACATTCTGCTCAAAACTTATTCCTGTTATTCCATCCTTAGCTGTATCACTGTCAGTGGCAACTGATGCCATCTGTCCGTTGAGAGCAGCTGCTACTATATCTGTATCTGTATTCTTTAACTCTGACTGGACAACATCTACAGAATATGCACCATAGCTTCCGTCTCCTGAAGAAAGCTTAACCTGAAACTCTTTCTTTGTATCATACTTATCTGTAACTTTCTCCATGAGTTCAACAACATCATCTTTTGATGCAAGTGTAACTGTAAAATCATTGATTCTTACAGTATATGCAGTTGCATTCTCCTTATCTGTAACACAGTTGAACAGACTGCTGTAAATAGCTGTCTCAAGCTCGTCCTGTGACATTCTTGATGCAACAAGCTTATGCTCTTCTACAATATCAATATTGTTATCCATATATACAACAGAATCATATTCCTTACTGAACTTGAGTCTGGCTGCTGCCATTGCCTGCTCAGCTTCCTGTCTTGAGTTGGCACTGCCAATCTCCTCACCGTTAAATACAATGCTGTAATATCCAACTTTGTTATTAAACTTATTCTCTGCAAATGGTATAGCAAATATGCATGCAAAACATGCTGCTGACATTCCGGCTATAAGAGTCATCTTAAGTCTTCTGCCATACCTGGTTAAGTGTGTCATATATTCCTCCAAATAATGTTATTTTATAATTCCATATTTGTAATTTTTCTGTAACATTTTTGTAACAAATACATCTTAACACTAACATGTTCCTTTGTAAAGTACCATTTTGTCAAATTTCACAAAGTTATATCATTTTATCTTCTTCTTGAGTCAAAATATACAAAGCCATCAATTTTATCTAAAATATCAGCAAAAATTTCTCTCGGTGCAAGTTCTATATATCGCGAAAGCACATCATTCTCATTTGCCTTGAATCTTCCGTAAAAAATATCATAAAGATTATGTCCTCTGACATAAATCCTTATATTTTCTATATTTGCAATTAAATCATTGCGTGAATCAATACTTATATCCAGCTTGCTTAACATTTTCTTTACACTTGTCAGTTTGTACAAATATTGATTGTATTTCTCCCACAAAATATCATAAAACTCATCAACACTCTTAACAACACCAACCTTTTCCATTATTTCAGGAAACAGAAAATAATTTTCAAATGAGTAATACTTTAATATAAGTACATTTCTATCCGTAACTCTTGGCATATTCCCTTTATCTTCTTTTGCACGCTCACCATAATAGCGACACAGCTGTTTTCCCAGCATCTGTTTATCCTTGCCGTCGCTGTCACGAATCATCATAAACTGATCTTTAAGATAGAGAGTGTTAATATATTTCAGATTGGCATACGTTTTGATATTGGTACAGCTGTTGGTAGAAATAATAGCTATACGCCTTAAACGCCCATTTTCGTCATATACTTCAGAATAATACTTGTTAAGAAGAAGTGGCAGCCTGCTCCTGTCCTGCTTTCCCTCAACAATAAACACAAAGCTCACATTCATCATATCATTTGCCGTAAAACCAAGGTCATTTAAAATATCATCTATATCTGTATCTTTTCTGATAGCTGTCATATGAAATTCATCGCAGTAAATCTGCCTTATCTGTTTTGTTGTAAAATTAAAAAGCATCTCCGGTTCATGAGTTGAAAAAATAACCTGATTCTTTTTTGACAGTCTGTACAAAATCTCACTGGCGATTTTCTGTAGTTGTGGATGAAGATATGTCTCGGGCTCTTCAATCATAATGATATATGGTGCCGTATCATTATCAGAATTTATATATGTCTCAAGCAGCGACAAAATATATATACTCCTGAATCCTTCTCCCATTGAATCAAAACTGTCATATGTTTTTCTTGACGGATTTTCAACTATTGTTTCTATATTAAACAGTTCATCCGCATCAAATTTAATTTCATAACGGATTTTCAAATCTCCCCCACCGTTTTTTGAAAAATACGAATTAAGCCTGTCCGCAAATGTGTTAAGGTTCAGGCTGAACATTTTATACTGCATGAGTCTGCTTGTCTCAACAAGTGTAAGCTCCTGCGGCTTTTTTCTGTTGATTACGCCCATACAGTCAAAGCATTGGCTGCATTTCTTTGCACTGTCGAATATGCATCTGTCAGCCTTAAATTCCGCAAAGTTATCATCATTAGAAAACATCATAATATCTTTTAAAATATCAATATTATTTCTATAATGATCAACAAAATAAATTCTCGGAAGCACATTTCTTATATATGTATTATTTTTCTTTATTCCATCGCGGTATTTCTCATTTCCATTCCTGTCAAACACATACTCAAATGTCAATATTCCACCGCCCTCTTCATCAGGAATAAATGACGGCAGTCTCTGGCAGAAGCTTTTGAGCCACAAATCATAATTTTTCATTTTTTTAACAATCCCGTTGCCATGAAGAAAACTCAGGTCTTCATATGCAAACTCCAGTTCCATTCCGATTATAATATTTCCCTCCGGGCCATTAAAATCCGGCATATTAACTGTTTTATCGCCAAGAGCAACACGGATTGCATCAAGAATTACTGACTTGCCCGAATTATTTCTTCCAACAAGAATAAGTGCATCCTGTGCATCATCTATTTCAAGTTCTTTTATCGACTTATAGTTTTTAATATGAAGCCTTTTTATTTTCACTATGACACCTCCAGATTACTGATTACCGCATTATTTCTTCTTTGCTACTGAAAAACCAAATTTGCCTATTTTTTCCCCAAGTTCAAAATATTCACCATGTGAATATGCCAGAAGATTAGCATCTTCAAGTCTTAATCTTCCCTTATCATCAAGAAGTTTTTCATCTACATGCACTGCTTCAACTTTTGCTATAAACATATCATGTGAGCCAAGTTCAATAACATTAACCACTTTACATTCTATATTAACCGGACTTTCTGCGATTGCCGGAGCATTGATCTTTGATGACTTCTGTGGTGTGAGATTCATTTCTTTAAATTTATCAACATCTCTTCCCGAACGCACTCCGCAATAATCTGTTGCACGGCATAAATCCTTTGTTGTAAGATTGACAACAAATTCCTTTGTCTCTGATATTATCCGGTGTGAATATCTTTCTTTTCTGACTGAAATTGATAACATAACCGGGTCTGAGCATATTGTTCCTGCCCATGCAACTGTTATAATATTCGGTTTCTCATTTTCTCTCTGGCAGCTTACCATGACTGCCGGAACCGGATAAAGCATGTTTCCCGGTCTCCATTCCTGTTTTTTATTCTGCATAAAATCCTCCTTAATGAAAACGGCAGCCACAGCCGGAATCACCGGACTACAGCTGCCGCAACTGTTTTAATTTATCATTTAAATAATAATCCAAGAATTGTTGAAAGAACTGCTGATGCGAGTGCCGCAAGACCATATACCAGAGGCATATTATTATCATCCTTCTCTATTTCCTTGATACCGATAAAAGTGAGTACAAGTCCTGCACCATTTGCAAATGAAATCATCCATGATTTGAGATATCCGAAAAATGATGCCGGAATCATTGCTATTATTGTTCCTGCAAACGTAAATGGAATTGTTACAAGAATTGATAAACTTGCTATTGCAAGAGTCTGCTTATATGTAACCTTTTTGTCTTTTTCAAATGCATTGATTATGAGCATAATAATTGCAGCTGTTAGTGCAGCAATCGCAATAACTTCCACAAAACGTGTAAAAAATCCTGCAGCAATCTGTCCTGCCGAATAAGCTTTTGTCTTTCCCGAAATAAGATTAGCAAGGTCTGCGAGGCTCTTTAATGAACTTTTTGTTGTAAAATTTACATATAACATTCTTAATAATTCACCTAATGCACTTATAAATGCAAGAACAAGTATAAGAATTGCCGGTGCTTCCATTGATGCATTGGAAACATACTTTTTCACGGCATCTGCCGGTTTCTTAAATATTCCCGATAATAAATCTGTAAGTTCTTTTACCATAGGCAATGTCTGCTTCGGAGCCTGCTGTGTACTTTGTGTCTGTGCGTCAGGCTGTACCTGCTGTGTATTTTGTGCCTGACAGTTACAAACCTCTCCATCGGATAACTGTCTGCCACATTTAGGGCAAAAACTCATAATTTTTTCCTCCTCAGAAAATATTTTATATTGTATTTTATATACTAACACAAATTATAATTTCTATCAATTTATTTTATTTGTCTTTTTATTTTTGTATTTTTTTCTGAAATACTTATCAAGGACTTCTCCAACACTGCACAGTTTATCTGTCATAACTATTACATATGTTTCTTTATATGATGGCGGTGTCAGTGTGAGCGGGAACATATGCTTGGTAATCATATCTCCTTCTTTTTTTGTAAGAGAAAAGTTATCATGTGCATTTTTCAAGGCTTTATTCGGATGTTCAAATCCATGCATGCGTTCTCCTTTTTCAGGTTTGTGCCCATGCCAGTCATAAAGAAACAAATCGTGCAAAAGCCCTGCTTTTGCTGCCGCATTATCGTCCAGTCCAAGTTTTTTACATACTATGTAGTTCATATACGACACATGAACAGAATGTTTAAAGCAGCTTGTCTGACTGTGATGATTAAACTTCTTCATACTCTGAACAACCGGTTTTGTCGCAATTGGTCTTACAGTCTTTCTGTATTCTTTTGCCGTTAATCGTCTCTGTTCATTTTTTTGTTTTATATAGTTTTTTACAGCACCCGTCATCTGTCCCATAACAGATTTATCTCTTCCAAGTGCATTTTTTCTATATATATATCTTTTACTATTATTGCTTACTTTTGTCTGCATATTATTAAACCCTCCGGGTTATTTATTACTAACTATATCATAACACCTGACGGCGAAAAAGTCATGCTTGTACCTTTTATAAAAATATGGTAAAATCTTTTTAGAATACTTCGTGCAGTAATATTATATTCTATAATGTCCGGGCGTATGTTTTATAGAGGGTATTTTTTTGTCCGGATTACACGGGTATGTTCCGCACAGCGGATAAATAAAGGAGGATTTTATGGTTGGAAATGTTATTGTTGGTCAGTCAGGCGGCCCAACAGCGGTAATTAATTCAAGTCTTGCAGGTGTATTCAAGACTGCTAAAGACAGAGGTGCTAAGAAGGTTTATGGTATGCGTCATGGCATCAAAGGTCTTCTTGATCGTCAGTATGTTGATTTATCTGAAAAAATCAAGACTGATATTGACATTGACTTATTAAAGAGAACTCCATCTTCTTATCTTGGCTCTTGTCGCTACAAATTGCCTGAAATCAGTGAAGGTAAAGAAACTTATGAAAAAATATTTGAAATACTTAATGAACTTGACATCAAATATTTCTTCTACATAGGTGGTAACGACTCAATGGATACTATTAAGAAGTTATCCGATTATGGTATTCTTATCAACAGTGACATCAAATTCATGGGTGTTCCAAAGACTATTGATAATGATCTTGCCGTTACTGACCACACACCTGGATTTGGTAGTGCTGCAAAGTTTATTGCCGCAACAATGAAAGAAATTATCAGAGATGGTCTTGTATACGACTATCCTACTATTACTATTGTTGAGATTATGGGACGTAATGCCGGATGGCTTACTGCTGCCGCTGCTCTTGCAAAAGGTGAGGACTGCGAAGGCGTTGATTTAATTTATCTTCCTGAAAAGGTATTTGATATTGACCATTTCATGGAACGTGTTAAATCTATCGTTTCAAAAGGTCGTTCTATGGTTATTGCCGTATCTGAAGGTATCCGTGTTATGGATGGTAGATATGTATTTGAACTTTCAGACCATGTAGAATTTGTTGATGCTTTCGGTCACAAACAGCTCGCAGGTTCTGCTAAGTTCCTTGCAAATAAGATTGGTTCAGAGCTTGGAATCAAGACTCGTGCCATTGAACTTTCAACACTTCAGCGTTGTGCTTCACACATGTCATCACGTACAGATATTACAGAAGCTTACAATGTTGGTGGTGCTGCGGTTAAGGCTGCATTTGAAGGTGAGTCAGGCAAAGTTGTTGTATTAAAGAGAGTTTCTGACGACCCATATATGTGCATTACAGAAACACACGATGTTCATCAGATTGCTAATATTGAAAAGAAAGTTCCTCTTGAATGGATTACAGAAGATGATTTTGTAACAGATGACCTTATCCATTATATCAGACCATTAATTCAGGCTGAGCTTTCACCGATTATGGTAGACGGTCTTCCAAGACATCTTAACGTAGATATGTGATTATGTTCAGATTGTGGTGTAAATTATTCGACGAAAGCGGACATCTTTTAAAAGATACCGTTATTGCAAACGATAACCCTGATTTGAATCGTACAAGAAAAATTTTTGATGGAATACATGATGCATGTTATGCGTTTGATTTAAGCGAGCCTATATGGCTTGAATCAAATATCGAAACCTTTAAGCGTCATTCCAAAGTACGTTTTAATCATGATAATTTTATTGATTCGATTGATTTTTCCTATATGGAAATTGAAGTAATTGAAGAAGACTAGATTAATAAAAGGGGCTGTAAAAAACAGCTATAAGATAGGGCATCTGTTCACGAGAGTGGGCAGATGCCTGTCTTTATCTTCAAAACTACGGAAAACTGTGAATTTTAATCATTTTCTTCGTTTCACTTGCAACGTTTCTTTTTTAGCAACGAACCCATCAGCATACCAATTGCTGAGATTATTACTCCTGCAACAACAAGTCCCCACTCCGGAGCATTCAGCTTGTCAAAAGCAATGTTATTTGCCATTGCGAATGTGCCGTATTCAGCA
>ERZ773104.2170-NODE-2170-length-22981-cov-5.599974_pt1 | contig 22981 bp, 20 predicted proteins | sample MGYA00511920_ERZ773104 | MGnify/ENA primary metagenome ERZ773104 (study PRJEB29015, sample SAMEA2737857) | human gut metagenome | biome: human gut; feature: human-associated habitat; material: faeces | place: China | collected 2012 ...
TTCCCGCTGCCCTGGCGCTCCAGTTCATGGCCTGCCCCATCAGAATCATAAGCGTTGTCAGCACCACCACCATGACACCTGCCGCTTCTACGGTCATACTTGCCTGTAATCTCATCTTCCCTCCTGCTGAATGCACATTCGTGCCGACTCACAGGGCATGTGTTCTTGCAGTCTCCGACATCACCGCGTCCAGACACGCTCTGCATTCTACACTCCAAATGCCCGAAACTCCGTCATATACAACACCGCCGTCCAAATCCCCGGTATCACACCAAAGGGCAGCAGCGGAAGTTCTGTTTTTCCTCCCGCATCATTTCCTTTCAACCGGCTCCAGACATAATATCCAAGACCAAACAAACCGCAGCATAACACCGTTCCGCACAAAAACAGGAAAAACGTCAGGTAATTATACAGGCTCGTCGTCGGAATCCAGCACAGGCTGATTGCTGCGAATTCGCCCAGAAACGCGATCCAGGACGGCATTTTGCCTTTCAGGAAAAAATACGCCAAAAGCGCCATGGCGCTGACGAAAAGTCCCGTATAAAAACGCATTCCCACCAGACTGTCCCCAAAGGGCAGGCGCATCAAAAGTGCCCCAAGCACATTTGCAAGATAGGTCGCAACCGTCCACTCCTGCCCCGCATGCGGGAAAAAGCGGTAATTTACCAGACCATAGCAGGTGTCCGTCAGTTCGATTCCCTGTGTAATTTTTAACAGCGGATACAAAAACAGTATCACCGGAAACAAAATTGTTCCCAATCGTTTTGCTTTTTCTTTCACGCTCTCTTTTTTCCTCCAAAAAAACCTTTCCCTACTTTGCAGCAAACCTGCCGCAGCTTTTTCCAATTCTATCGAACACGCACAGCCGCAGCCGCTCGATTCCGATACAGACCACAAAAACGATGACGGACTGCACCAAAAGCACAAGAAGCATCCGTCCTGCAGTTACGCCCGTCTCACCCGGAACGATGTTCCAGAAATCCCCAAGTCGTCCGGTCAGGGCGTTGACCCACGCAAACCAGCGCTGTGCAATATCCGTCTGTTGATGAATCAGATAAACCCCGAATACTGCAGGGCTCCAGAACCGCACCATATCCGCAAAACGCCCTTCTTTTACCTTCAGGACAGCAAACGCGCCAAACAGCCCTACCGCCGCAAGATAGGCAAACAGTGCATTATAGTGAAATGGAACGGACGCATAATAGGTCAGTCCCGTCAGTCGTCCTGCCAAAGGAAGCAGCAAAAGCTCCAGTAAAAATGTTCCCAGCGTGCAGCCTGCATACAGCGCAATATTTTTGGGAAAGCTGTCCAAACGCGGCATCCCGTATTTTTTCAAATAGCCGCCGGTCAGGTACAGCACTGCAAACCATCCGAGGTCATATCCGAAACGATCCAGCGCAAACTGCAGCGGGCTGAAGGATTTTCCAATGCAGAAAAAGAGCAAAAGCGCCGCCAGCAGCTGCTGCATCCGCTTTTGGGAAAGGGTTTCCAGCCCTGCGTTGAAAAATGGGGACAACAGGCACAGCACCACATAAGCGCTCACGAACCAGTAATGTCCGGACTGCACCGGAAAAATACTGTTCCAGATGTGGTAGGGATTGAGAACCTCCGACCACGAAAGGACACCGACAAGTGCCAGAACCGGAGGAATCAGCACCGTATAAAACAACGTCTGAACCAGCACCTGCGCCACACGCCGGAAGGAAAAGGTACAGGAGGAAAGAAAATATCCGCTGATCAGCACATAAACGTTGACTGCGACAATGCAGACTGATTCTGTCACAAGGGACCAGACCCCGGCGCCCGTCACAGGGCTTCCGACATCCAAAAGCAATCCGCTGTTCGTGTTCCAGTGCAGGATCACAACCATGAACATGGCGATGATCCGAAGCAGCTCAAAATTTGCCTGACGTCCGGGCTTTCCCATGTCTCCTCCTTTCCGGGCGCGCGGTGTGTTCCAAAAGTGCGCAGTGCTGTACTCCCGCCGCGTAAATCGTCTCTCCGGGACTACGTTTTGCTTCCGCATCGTCCGTGTTCGTCGCGCATCAGCGTTCCCGTTCGATCTCCCCGTGCTCTACGCGGTAAACAATATCGCATTTTTCGATCGTCTGCAAACGATGTGCAATAATAATCAATGTCTTATGACCATGCAGGCTGTTGATGGATTCCATGATCGCAGCCTCTGTATCGTTATCCAGTGCGCTGGTCGCTTCATCCAAAACGAGAACCTCCGGGTCTTCAAACAGCGCTCTCGCAATTCCGATTCTCTGACGCTGACCGCCGGAAATCCGGATGCCACGCTCGCCAATGCTGGTATCCAGTCCTTCGGGAAGGCTGCGGACAAACTCATCCAGACGGGCTTTTTTGAGTGCCTCCCAGACCTTTGCATCGTCGATGTCTTCATCCGCGTAACCGAATGCCACATTTTTGCGGATGGTGGAATCGATCATGAAAATCGTCTGGGGAATGTAGCCGATATTTTTCAGCCAGGATTCGTAATGATCCCGAACCTCCACACCGTCTGCGAGGATATGTCCCTCCTGAATCGACAGCAGCCCCAGCATAATATCCACAATCGTTGTCTTGCCTGCGCCGGATGTCCCCACAATGCCGACGGATTTTCCGGCAGGAATCTCCATATGCGCATGGTCGAAGATCAGCACCTCGGAATTCGGATATTTGTATACAATATCATCCAGTACAATTTTATCCTGTAGAGGCAGCTTATCCACCGGCTTGTTTCTCCGATAGGCAGCTTCATCGTAAACCACGTTTTTGTCGTTGATTTCCTCCTGCAGATTGTCGGACACGCCCATAAAGAAGGGCTCGAAATAGGAAATCTGCGTCAGATAGTTGTTGATCCGGTTTGCAGAGGGCAGAAGCCGCATGGCAGCCACGCCGAATGCGCCCAGCTGGCTCACCATGCTGGTGACATCCTCGCCGGACAGGATCATGAAAATCAGGTACAGGATCAGTCCTGCCATGCAGACCGTCTCGATCAGCAGACGGGGCGTCGCGTTAAAAATATTGTATTTCTGCACTGCGCTCACATAGCCGTGACCGCATTTACCGTATTCCCGGATGAAATAATTTTCTTTATTGGCAATTTTGATTTCCTTGATGCCCATAACGGATTCTTCAATCCATTTGTACAGACCGCTGTAATAATCCTGGTTCTCGATGCCCGCCTGACGCATAATCGGCTTTAAAAACTGCTTGATCACAAGCAGCGTCACGATCAGAAGTGCCGCTATCGTCAGGATCATCTGCGGAGCCATCGCGGTCAGTGTAACCGCCAGCAGGACAAAAATAATCACTTCACTCATCAGCTGCAGCAGCGCCAGGATCAGACCGTACATGTTATTGACATCCGACGTGATCATACGCTGGATGACGGAGGTATCCGCATTCAGATAATATTCATAGGGGCGCTTCATGAAATTGATCATCATACGCTGAGAGGTTTCAAACTGGTTCGTGTATACAAAACGCAGCTGCACCACATTCTGAAAATACAGAAAGACGTTTTTTAACACAAAGCCCAGAATAATCAGCACCAGAATCAGCGCCGTGAAATATCCCGGTTTCTGAAAGCCTGTCCATCGGTAAATCTGCGCCAGGAGGCTGTCGCCCTCCACGCAGCTCGGGTCCATAATCATCTGAATCGCCGGTACCACAAGACCGATGCTGACGGTTTCCAGAATCGCGCCGATCACCATCATAAACAGAATCTGAATCATTTTCAGCTTCTGCTTCCGGTTCATCAGAACCATCATTTTACGGTAAATTTTTTTCATGAAAGCGTTCCTTTCGTTCCTGCAGCCCTATTCCAAAACTGCTTCTTAAAAAATCTGCTCATTAAAGCGGTGTTTTTGAGGATCTTCGTACAGATCCATAAAGTCATCCCCCAGAAAAATCTTTTCCTTTGCAAAATGAATCGAATCCGGCACAGTATACACGGAAACTACCTGGTCGAATTCCAGTCCCTCGATGAAATTCAGGATTTCCATCGGGAACTTTCCATCCAGTACAATATCGTCCGGGAACAGCTTATGATAGTCTAAAACATCTCTGGGATGCGGTTTTAAAATCACCTGCGCATCCTTTCCGTATTTTGCTACGATATCCCGGAAAATCTGCTCGCGCACCGGCAGCTCGCATAATGGCTCCGTCAGCACCAGCACCTTGTGCTCATGATGTGCGCCGGTCGTAAGCTGCGTCACCAGCGTATCCAGATCCTCCATAAAAATCCGCAGAATCGTATTTTTGTCGTCCTGCGTCAGCCTGCGCACCATCGCTTCCCGCGGCTGTTCGATATATTTGGAGCAGGGATATTTCAGGATTGACGTATTGTTGACCTCCATATCCACGCAATATTTACTGTATCCGTTCTGGATAAAAATCAGGTTATGCGCCGCAAGAAAGGCTTTCAGTCCGAAATGTCCTCGGTTGTCATAGCGCGCGGTATCGTAATAGCAGATACAATCCAGACCGTCCTCCACCGCATGATAGCGGATTTTCTTATAATTCAGATAATATCCGATGGGATCGGAATCGCAGAACACATAGATGTCCTGATACTTTTTAAAATCCACCGGCACATAGGGCTGCTGCAGTTTTCCGTATAATTTCGTAAAAATCATTCTGGAAAACAGGTTAAACACCAGATTTCCATGATCCTCATGATAGCGTGCCAGCTGCGGGAACGCATGCTCTTCCTTTTCCTCGAACATAAAAACAGCTTCAAACAGACCGCTTTTTTCTGCACGCTCCTTCAGGCTGCCAAAGTCGTTCGACATCGTGCTCAGCACCAGATCCGCCTTTCCGCGCATTGCCCTTGGAAGCGTCAGCTCCTTTAAACAGGCAACATATACATGATAATAAGTATGGCAGACATAAATCCGCTCTTTTGGCTTTCTCTTTTTCATTTTCGTTTCTTTCTCCGGCAATTTCCGGGAAACCTGATGAAATCATCCCGGTTAAACCAGTTGACTCCATTGCATAGTCGTTATATTCTACCATACTTTTGTCTGCCATTGCAAGACAATGCGCTTCAAAGCGGCGGAATGCATCTTCTCCGGTGTGCAGGGAATCCCGCGTGAACTGTGCTTGAATAATATTCCCCGGATTGTTATACTACTTAAGATGTGATACAGTTCACTCGTACCGTTTGGGGGCAGATTTCATGCTCGCATGAAAATCTGCCCCCAAACGGTACGAAGGGAGCGCCACTTTATGAGCAAAAATGAGCTGCGAAGCAGCGGAGAGCGTCGAAGACGCGGTTTTGCGAATGGCGCGTGTGAACAGTAACACAATTTCTTTTTCCCCGGACACTGCACAATCCGATTTTTGACAGGAAACAGGAGGTTTTGCCATGTCAGCACTTGCCATTATTACAGCGCGCGGAGGCAGCAAGCGGATTCCGCGTAAAAATATCCGTCCGTTTCTCGGAAAACCGATTCTTTTATATTCCATCGAAGCCGCTTTGCAGGCTGGCATTTTTGACGAGGTGATGGTTTCTACAGATGATCCCGAAATCGCCGAACTTGCAAAAGGTGCCGGGGCGTCCGTCCCGTTTCTTCGAAGCGCCCAGACCGCAAACGATTACGCCTCTACCGACGACGTCATCCGCGAGGTACTCGAATGCTACAGGGCTGCCGGCAGGGAGTTTGACACATTCTGCTGTATCTACCCCACCGCGCCGTTTATTACCCCCAAAAAACTCAGCACCGCGATGGAGCTTTTAAAAGACGCCGAGTCCGTCATGCCGGTAACGACTTTTCCGTATCCGGTTCTGCGCAGCCTCGCCGTAGATGAAAACGGTCACATCGGCTACAAATGGCCCCAGTACGCGACTGCGCGCAGCCAGGATCTCGAAACGCTTTACCACGACTGCGGACAGTTCTATGCCTGCCGGACGGAAGCTTTTTTCCGGGAAGGAACAACAGATACTCCCGGTATGGTCCCCCTGCTTTTACCCGAACTGGAGGTTCAGGATATCGATACCGAAGAGGACTGGGCGATTGCAGAAGTCAAATATCAGAAAATGATGGAGAAAGAATAACAATATGAATCAGGAAATTTATCTGGGCGGGCGCAGAATCGCCGCAGACGCCCCTGTCTTTATCGTTGCAGAAATGTCTGCGAACCATTTGCAGGACTACGACCGTGCGATTGAAATCATCCACGCTGCAAAGGAAGCCGGCGCGGACGCGATCAAGCTGCAGACCTACACTGCCGACACCATGACCGTCGACAGCGACGCGGACTGCTTTATCAATAAAGGCGGTCTCTGGGACGGCATCAAAGAATACGACCTTTACAAGCAGGCTTATACGCCGTGGGAATGGCATGCCGGTCTGATGGAGGAGGCAAAAAAATGCGGACTGCTCTGCTTTTCCTCCCCTTTTGACGCAACCGCCGTCGATTTTCTCGAAGAACTCGACGCTCCCGCTTATAAAATTGCATCTTATGAGATAAATGATATTCCGTTAATCCGTCGGGTGGCAAAGCTCCACAAGCCCGTCATCTTTGCCACCGGCGTCGCACATCTCGAGGACATCGAGCGCGCCATGAACGTCTGCCGTGAAGAGGGCAATGAGGACGTGATTTTGTTAAAATGCGTTTCCGCTTACCCGACGCCCTACGAGGACGTCAATCTGCGCATGATTCCGACGCTGTCTCAGACCTTTGGCTGCCTGACCGGCCTCTCCGACCACACGATGGGCGGGGCTGTCGCTGCAGGCGCCGTTTCCCTCGGCGCGCGGATGGTGGAAAAGCACCTGACCTTAAAACGCAGCGACGGCGGTCCGGATGGCGCATTTTCCATGGAGCCCCAGGAATTTAAGGAAATGGTTTCGCAGATCCGTATTCTGGAAAAGGCACTCGGCTCTTCCGAATACCGCCTTACCCCCAAGCAGGAAAAAGAACGGGCAGGCTCCCGTTCCATCTTCGTGGCACAGGACATGGCAGAGGGCGAAGTTTTCACAGAGCAGAATATCCGCTGCATCCGCCCCGGCATCGGACTGCACACAATGTATTATGAGGAAATTCTCGGCAGGAAGGCTTCCTGTCCGATCGGAAAGGGGACGCCGCTGTCATGGAATCTCATCCGTTAGTCTATATCCGCACAGACGGAAATGAAACAATTGCGACCGGACATCTGATGCGCTGTCTATCCATCGCCCGTGCCCTGAAGAAACGGGGTGCAGCGGTGGCTTTTCTCGTCTCCGATGATACCTCGGCTTCCATTTTACAAAAAATGTATTCTCCTGACGAAATCGCTGACCACAGCTTTCCGATCCTGGAGCTGCGCACCGATTACAGAAGCCTCGATCGGGAAATCCAGACCATGCAGGGGATCCTTTCTTCCCACAACGTTGCCTGCCTGCTGGTGGATTCTTATTTTGCAACACCGGAATATCTCGATATCCTGCGCCAGATCTGCAAAGTTGCCTATCTGGACGATCTGCAGGCATTCGACTGCCCGGCTTCCCTCGTGATCAACTATGATTTCTGTGTTGATGAAAGTTTTTACACCAAAGCGGACTGTGTTCTGACCGGATGCGCCTACACTCCCCTCCGGGAGCAGTTTGCAGATCAGCCCTACCATCTCTGGGAGCAGGTAAAAGACCTCTTTCTTTCCACCGGCGGCACCGATCCCTTCCATATCGCAGGCAGTATGTTAAAACGTCTCTGCGCATCGGACGACTGGAAGGATGTTTCCTTCCACGTCCTGACAGGTCCCATGCATGTCCACCGCGCAGAGCTTGCCGTCATGGCAGGAAAAGACAGCCGCATTGTCCTGCATGAACAGGTTTCCGATATGGCTGCACTCATGTCCACCTGCGATCTCGCATTTTCCGCAGGCGGCACGACGCTTTATGAACTCTGTGCCGTCGGCGTCCCGTCTGTAAGCTTCAGTATGGCGGATAATCAGCTTCCCGGTGTCAAAGCCTTTGACGATGCAAACCTGATTCCATGGGCAGGTGACATCCGTGACAACGAAATCTTCTACGATGATGCAGTGGAAAAGCTGACTGCACTTCTGAAAAATCCGGACGCCCGAAAGAAACAATCCGACCGAATGCGTATGGCAATCGATGGTGCCGGCGCACGCCGCATCGCGGACGCAATTCTGGCAAAATGAGTGTGCGACGGGCCGAGTGCGCACCCCGCGGAGCGTTTTTATTTCATAGGACGCATTTTCCTATGAAACAAAAAAGAGAGCCGGGAGGCTCTCTTTTTTGCGCTACTTCTGAATTTCCGAAAGGAAATTTAGAAGGTTCGTTTTTCCTATATTCCGCCACACAGCTCCATATCATTTTTTCCCGAAATGCTTTTTTCGAAAATTACGCCATGTCCAGAGTGCTTTATAGTACAGCACAAAGGCTGCTGTGGAGCGCTGCTGCAGGGCAATCATTTTTTTCTGCTCTGCATTGACGCGTTCCTGATAATACGGATTGTCCGCAAAATCCGGGAACGCTTCTTTTAATTCCTTTCCCATCTTCCGGATAAAAGAAAGCGATTTATGACCCTTTCCGACCATATAGGAAAACAACGTGTTGACATAAAACAGCATCGTGTATTCAAAGCAGATTTCCGGTCGGTAGGTTTCAAGATAACCGAATTTCTTCGCATTTTCCAGAATGCCCCGTCCAGCCGCCATCCGGTCTTCACAGCGCTCCCTGCTGATGGTATGCACCGTGGACGCTTCATGCTGGTAATAAAAATACATGACCTCCGGGATATATTCATAATGATGTGCCTGTAAAAGCACCGCGTCGCTGATCGCATTATCCTCGTAAAAAATGTGCTCCGGAAAGCGGATGCCGCTGTCCATGAAAATTTCCCGGCGATAGACCTTTACAACAAGGCTTCCGCTGTCTAAAATCAATGACCGACACTGTTTATTGCCAAGCACGCCGCTCTGCTCTGCTTTGCCGTTTTCCACACGTTTGCCGATTTTCATGCTGTGTTCATCCGTCAGGCAGTAATCACAGCCCACCATATCCGCACCGGTTTCCTCTGCACGTCCGATCAGCTTTTCGTACATCGTGGGCAAAATCCAGTCGTCGCTGTCAATAAATCCGATCCACTCGCCTTTTGCAAGGGACAACCCGATATTTTTCGCGCCGCCCTGTCGCTTGTTGACTTCCGAATGCACAGCTTTGAATTTACCGGGGTACTTTTTTTCATACTCCAGCAGAATGGAAAAGGATTCGTCCGTAGAAGCATCATCCACCGTGATGACCTCGTAATCCGAAATCGTCTGCGCTGCCAGTGAATCCAGGCAGTAATTCAGTTTTCCGTCCGATGCCATGTTATAAACCGGCACAATGATACTCAGCTTCATATCGTTTTCTCCGTTCTGTGCGCACTCTATTATTTGGTTCCCTCTACGCAAATCCAGTCCTCGCCATCCTTTGTGTGAATCCTTGTCTCTGCAAATCCGGCTTCCCGAAACAGGTTCTTAAACTGCTCCCTGGTCGGGTTGAACAGGTGGAATTTGCGGATATTATCCTTTACCTCTCTGGGCAGTCCGGGCTTTTCATAGATGTCTGCAACCAACAAAAAGGTTCCGCCGGTCTTTAATACTCTGCGCACCTCTTTTAGGTTTTCCTGGGGGTTCGGCCAGAAATAAAAGCTTTCCACGGTCACGATTTTGTCAAAGGTCTCTGCCTCGAAGGGAAGCTTTTCCACCGATCCTTCCAGAATTTCCATCTTGCCTGCCGCAACCGATTCTGCATTTGTTGCGCGGGACGTTTCCACCGATACCGACGAATAATCAATTCCCGTCAAATGTCCGTCCGTCACATGCTCCGCCATCCGGGACAGCGCAGCTCCGCCGCCGCAGCCGATATCCAGAATGTTGTCGTTTCCCTGAATCTCCCAAAGGGAAAGTGCCCAGCCGGTCACATTGTGGTGGCTCTCATTCATGCGCTCCAGCATTTTTTTGCCATCCTCGCCCTCCGGCTTTCTCGGATTTCCGGACTCGGTAATTTCCGCCTGAGCGCGCTCTGCTTCTGTGAAATGTCTTTCTTCGAAATCATTTTCTTCCATTCCGCGGCCGTCCAGACGACAGCTTGCCAACACTTCCTCTACCCACTGTTCCGGGTAGCATGCCAAAAGCTCTTCATGCTGCATCGCATGGTACCGGATATCCGGATCCACAAAATGTCTTCTGTAGCGATTTTCGTATTCCTCCCCCATCTTCACGGCATAAAAACAGTGAATTTTCGTTCCGGACACATAAATATCATCTTCCAGCGGCGTCACCATATCGGAAAAGAACTGGTTGAAAATGCTCGTATTGGACACAAATGCCATGGAAGGCAGCTCCTGCGTGGCGGCACTGCACCCGAACAGCTGCAGCATTGCCTGCGCATACTCGGCACCGGCTTTTTCTTCCATTTTCTTTTTTGCCCAGACTGGAAGCTTTCCGCTGCGAAGCATTTTTCCAAGAAGAGGCGTCATAGCTTTCGCCATCGCCCAAGTTCCAAAGCTGCTGCCCTGATCCAGATCGGAGCTTCCGAGGATTCCGTGCCGGATATGGATTTTTTTGCGCTGCACCATAAGTCCCACAAAGGAGCCGCCCAAAGAACAGCCATATGCCGCAAAGAGCTGACCGCCGAGATTTTTCTGGATATAGTTTTCCAGCTTTGCCGTCTCGATCAACATGTTCGGAAAGGTCGAATCCTCCGTCTCGTCGAACCCGTCATAGGACGTGCAGAGCACATAAAAGTGCTCCTGCAGCAGAGGGATCACATGTCCGAAGTTCCGTTTCCAGTGACAGCATGTCCCCGGCAGCAGTAAAATTGCCGGCTTTGTTTCCTCGCCAAAAGAATAGATTTTCATTGCCTTTTCATCTCCCATAGGCCCATTGCAGCGCACAGATATCGCTGCCGCCTGCATACTTAGCCTTATCTAACTTCGATTTTCATTATATTCCCGGGACTTTTCAATTTCAACAGGCGCATGTATAATATTTTCACCACTAACACTTGGAGATACGCCTATGCAAACATTATACCCCGATTATTATGCGCAGTTTCGCTGTACAGCGGACAAATGTCCCATCACCTGCTGCCAGGAATGGAAAATTTCTGTCGACGACAATACGCTGAAGCGCTGGGCAGCCTTAAATCCGCCCGTGGATTCGAAACTCTTTACCTACGTTCAGGACGGTCAGCGCGTGATCGCTTTAAACAGCCGCCATGTCTGTCCGTTTCTTGAAAAAAATAAACTCTGCCGTCTTGTTCTCGAACACGGAGAGAATGCGATTTCCGAGACGTGTCAGATTTTCCCCCGCGAAACCCATTCCTTTTCCGATCACGAGGAGGCTTCGCTCATGCCCTGCTGTCCCGCTGTGATTGACCTCTGGGCAGCGCAGGATGCTACGCCGCTTACTTTTCCGCGTCCGGATATTGACAGCATACCATTTTTCATCCGTTCTGCAGTCATCGACGCCATTTTGCAGCAGACCGACCGGCTGCCGGAGCAGATTCTTTCCGCCTGTTTTTATATGATACAGGAAATCCACCGAAAAAAAAAGCCGACAAAAGACTTTGTTTCAGATTGTTTTTCTGAAAAAAGCTTTTGTCAGCTCTATGATGCCATGGACGACCTCTCGCCGGACTGCATCGACTCTGTTTTGGAGTGCAACGAACTTTTGTTAGATCTTTCTGTCAACTATCAGAAAGAGCAGCTCTATCGGGAATGGCTTACCCCTCTCACGCAGCAGGCGGAGGCGTTGTCGGAATTGCTCACGGAATCAGAAGACGAGCACCCGACGCAATGGCAGGCATTCCGTACTGCCTTCGCGCAATACGAGCCTCTGATGCGCAGCTACCTTGCAAACGAGGTCTATTCCGAGCTGCTTTCCTTTGAGGACACCACAAAGCATATGCTCGTGCGCCTGCAGTGGCTGATGCTGCAGTATGCCGCGCTGCGCCAGAGCCTGTTCCTCATCTGGCAGGACAGCCCGGAGGCATTTTCCTATGAAAAAGTGCGGGAAGCGCTGGTCATTATCAACCGTATGACCGGCTATGACGAAGAAGATATTTATGAATATCTGGAAAACAGCTTCGAATCCCTGCTCTGGGACTGGGGCTATTTTGCGCTGCTCGCGGGGTTTTAGAACCTGCCGGATGGCAGACGGCAGCGCCACCGGTACAATAGAATGCTCGCAGGATTCTAGTACAGTTATTTCTTTTATTTTTCGCAGAACAGTTCGATTTCTTCTCCCACCGGTCCGATAATAAATGCGATCCGCGCCGGGAGAGAGGGCTTCGACATGATTTCAATATCGCCCGGCTCCATCGTCACAGCATAGCCTGCCTTGCGCGCAGCCTCCACGATGCTGTCCACATCGTCTGTCGCCAGTGCGAAATGGCGGATTGCACCCTGTGGCAGATCTTCCTCCGCGTTCGGGAAAATCTCAATCAGGCTCGTCCCTGCGCCGTACATCAGCCCTTCCACCTTCGGCTCACCCCAGCTTCTGACAAGCGGAAGTCCAAGAAGCTCCCCATAGAACTTCTGAACCTTTTCCAGCTCCTCCGATCTGCATTTCATACATACATGATGAACACCTGTAATCATTTCGTTTCCTCTCTTTCTGCCGCATATCCAGCGACTTATCTTTTGTAATTCCTGCTGCGGCATCCACCAGTCCAGCATTTTCTTCCCATGTCTGCCGCTTCGCGCAAGTGCTTTACCCCTGCTGCCCCAAAATAATCCGGATCAGCTCTTTTTCCAGCATCAGCGTCCGGTTCCAGGGATTCAAAATGATCCCTTCCACGCCGTCTGCCTGCAGCGCGGTTGCAAACAGCTGTCCCATATCCGCCAAAAACGTCGATTTCACGCGGTCGCTGCCGCGCAGCTCTTCCTCAAATCCGGTAAACGCAGCCCACCACAGTTTGCTGTCCGACGTTTTGACGGTCTGCAGTAAAAGCTGTCCGCCGCCAGCCGGAGGCTCCACTGCAACGATAAGCTGTCCGTTTTCTTTCATTCGGCGGCGCACCACCGTCAGCGCATGTGCCAGCATTTCCTGCGTCGGCTCCTGCTGCAGCCCGGCGATGGCTTCCTCTATTTCTTCATTTCCCCGCAGCCCCTCGTCCCGCAGTTCGGTGTCTTTTTCTTCCATAATCATCTCCATTCCGCAGGCGCTATTCGCCGCCTGCGGCATAAACAATAGAATGCACCTCTGCGAGCATTCTATTGTCATGAATAACTGCGTGAAACATAAGCGATCCCGCTTATATTTCACACTATCCCCTCACTCTGCACGCACCGCCCAGCGCATTTTCGTCGAACGCGCGCGTCCGTTCTGTGCACATTCCTGCGCGGAAGGGCGGATGACATCTTTGGCATAATCAGAATAGATGCCCTCCCGATAGCCCTCTTTCAATGCCTGCTTCACGATCCTGTCCTCGCCGGAATGGAACGTCAGGATTGCAACGCGCCCGCCCGGTTTCAATGCGCCCGGCAGCTTTTCCATGAACTCGTAAAGCACTTCAAACTCATGGTTGACGTCAATGCGCAGCGCCTGAAACGTCCGCTGGCAGGTCTTTTTGACCGTCTCCTGCTTTTCCTTTTCCGGCAAAAAGTCCAGCGCCCTTTCGATCACCCTACGCAGCTTTGTCGTTGTGTCAATCCGGTTGCCGCGGCGGATTTCTTCTGTGATTGCCTTTGCAAGCTCCTCACAGTACGGCTCGTCTGAATTTTCATACAGCATACCGGCAAGCTCTTCTCGCGATATCGTATCCAGCCGTTCTGCCGCGCTGATGCCCTTTTCCTGATTCAATCGCAGATCCAGAGGGCCATCCACTTTGAAGGAAAAGCCGCGCTTCGGATTATCGATCTGCATCGAAGACACTCCCAGATCCGCCAGAATGAAATCAAATCCGCCGACCTCCTTCGCGATCTCGTCGATCGTGCAGAAATTCTGCAGCCGGATGGAAAGAATATCCTCCCCATAGCCCAGCTCCTCCAGACGCTTTTTCGTCCTGGCGGATTCCTCCGGGTCTACGTCTGTCGCATACATGTGCCCTTCACCATGCAAACATTCCAGCATCGCTTTTGTGTGTCCGCCGTAGCCCAGCGTCGCATCAAAGCCGGTTTCCCCGGGCTGAATCTGCAAAAAATCCAGAATTTCCTTTACCATAATCGAAATGTGCATCCCGGCAGGCGTATTTCCCTTACGGATCACATGCTGCACGGTATCCTGATATTTTTCCGGCTGCAGCTCCTTATATTTCTCCTCGAATTTCTTCGGGTATTTTCCTTTATATCGAACGCGGCGCTTATGCTGCGCCTGATTTTCCTGTTCCAAATCTGTTTCTCTCCTTTTTTGTCTCTGCAGGCTGAAGTTATGCTATCCCTTTCCACGCCTTTCTCTGCTTCGAAAGCGCACCACTCTATCTCCTGCAGATTTCATCGATCCATGCAAACAGCTCATCCAGATCATAGTCGCCCGCATGCGGCACTCCCCACGGCACATGGTAATCCACGCTACAGCCCTGTGCGCGCAGCTTTGCGACCAGCATCGCCGAAATCGCAAGGGAGGTATCCCGGTCATACTCTCCGTGCCGGATGCGGAAATATTTCGCTTTCTGCGCATCCGCAGCATCCACATAGGACATCGGGTTTAACATACGCACAACCTGCTCCGGCGCCATCTCTCCGCGCTTTTTACTGTGTTCCAAACTGTATTTTGTAAAATGGCGGCAGTTGACGTTTTCCGAACCAAACAGGTCGTTTTCCGCCGTTTCCAGCTCCAGCCCGTCAAACGCAGGCACCGTTTTCATACGCGTGATCGCTCTTGCATAGGCAGGGAAATCCATTCCAACCGCGCGTCCGTCCTCCACAGTCAGCCAGGTTTCCCCGGAAAGATCGGCTTTATTATCCAGCGCTTTCTGCGCGGATTCCAGAACGATCCCTTTCACATATTCCAAAAACGTGCCGGTTCCATCCGCCGCAAGCGTCAGGGCGCGCCCCTGTTCATCTTTTAACCCGAGACTGTTGACGTACTCCGGGAAAAGCGCCGCTTCGTCCTTCGAGGTCTGCACCTGCTCCGGTGTCATATCGCCGTCTACCGCGGAAAATTCCGGTCTGCCGCCCTCCGTCAGATTCATCTGCATCCGGCGAAATTCATTCACACCGAGAAACTGCCATTCGTAAGCCGCATCCGCATGCTCCAGGTTGATGATCGGGCAGTAACAGGACGCTGCAAAAATCCCATCGCCCGCATCCGCTGCTCCGATCGCCTTTAAATACGGCTCATAATCCGGGTGGTTTCCTGAACTGCCGACCAACGAAGACAGTGCGCCGCCCGCACTTGTCCCGTTTGTGATAATCTTTTCCTCATCGCCCGGCAAATCCTTGGCAAATGCATGCAAATAACGCACCGCCGCTTTATAATCCACAATGCAGGCAGGCGCTTTTCCGGTATAGGTTTTGTTTTCATCCTGCTGCACCCTGCCGCGGATCGCCGGCGCAGCTACGACATAGCCATGCTCCAGCGCACAGAAAACCGTATTCGGGATCCCGGAGCCTTCCTGCGTTTCTCCCGGCGCGGCCGGCTCACCCGGCATATAGCCGCCGACTTGATTCGGCATAAAAACCGGAGCAGTCGCAAGCGTATATCCGTTGATGCTTTCTCCCTCGTAAAAACCCTCCGGAGCATAAATGTGCATCCGCTGATACGCTGCATTCGCCGGTAAATCCGCATAAAGCAGATCGGCAAACTGCCGGTAGCGGATTGTATGCACTCCGACTGTCAATGACTCTACGGTATAAGCATTTTTATCAAAGTTCATCTATCGTATCTCCAATCTCAAAGAATCGTGAACGGTGCCATCACACCGTAATTATTTTATGCATTCCAAAATTTAAAGGATGCCAGTCGCGTTCCGATCGCATACATTCTATAAAAAACTTGTACAAAGCCTGTATTTTATGTCATAATGGTGCAAAAGACTTTCCCGTTTCAGTCCGGTAACGCATTCAAGTGAAGCTCCCTGCCCATTCCGGATCAATGGGAAGAAATGAGGGTTTTATGTTAGAAAGTATCATCAAAATCAATCAGGCGGTCAACGGATTTATCTGGGGCGTCCCCGCAATGATCTGCATCATCGGCGTAGGACTTCTGCTTTCTGTCCGTACCCGTTTCATTCAGGTGCGCAAATTCGGCGCTGCCATGAAAAACACGATCGGTAAAATTTTTGACAAAACACAGGCAAAGGACGGCTCCATGAGCCCGTTCCAGGCAGTCTGTACCGCGCTTGCAGGCACGGTCGGCACCGGCAACATCGCAGGCGTTGCGGGCGCGATTGCCCTCGGCGGTCCCGGCGCAATTTTCTGGATGTGGTGCTCTGCTTTTCTCGGCATGTGTACCAAATTTTCCGAGGTTACGCTCGCAATCCATTTCCGGGAAAAGAACGCAAATGGCGAATATGTTGGCGGTCCAATGTACTATATTAAAAATGGTCTATCCAAAAAATGGCATTTTTTAGCGGTTCTTTATGCCCTGTTCGGCGTCCTGACTGTGTTCGGTACAGGAAACGCCACCCAGGTGAATACCATTGTTTCTTCTATTCATTCTGCACTGCACAACCTGCATATCATCGACGGCACTGTAGATGAACGTGCCAATCTGATCTTCGGTATTTTCATTGCCGCTTTCGTTGCTATGGTGCTGCTTGGCGGAATCCAGCGGATCGGTCAGGTTTCGGAAAAGCTCGTTCCGTTTATGGCAACTTTATATGTAATCCTTGCAATCGGCGTTGTTATTTTGCATATCAACCGCGTTCCTGCAGTGTTTGCCATGATTTTTAAAAGTGCATTTACCCCTCAGGCAGCCACCGGCGGCATCATCGGAAGCATGTTTTTAAGCATGAAAAAAGGCGTCTCCCGCGGTATTTTTTCCAATGAAGCCGGCCTTGGTACCGGTTCCATCGCCCATGCCTGCGCAGATACGAACAATGCTGTCCATCAGGGCATGTTCGGTATTTTTGAGGTATTCATGGATACGATCGTGATCTGTACCCTTACCGGTCTTGTCATTCTGCTCGGTGCGCCCAACATCGTCTATGGTCAGGCAGCCGGTGCAGAGCTGACAATTTCCGGCTTTACTGCAACCTATGGGGGCTGGGTTTCTATCTTCACCGCAGTTGCCATGTGCTGCTTCGCATTCAGCACAATCATCGGCTGGGGCTTATACGGTTCCCGCTGTATCGAATTTTTAGGCGGAGAAAAGCTCGTCCGTCCCTTCCTTGTCGCCTATTCCTTTGTATCGATCATCGGTGCAACCATCAACCTTGGTCTGCTTTGGGATATTGCAGATACTTTCAACGGTCTGATGGCGATTCCCAACCTGATCGCCCTGCTTGTTCTCTCCGGGCAGGTCAAGAAGCTTGCGATCGATGTCGATCAGGCGGAAAAGAGCGGCACGCTGTAAAACAACTGCACGGGCATACAATAGAATGTATGCTCCGCAAACATTTTATTGTCATGAACAACAGGGCTGACTGCCAAAGGTCAGCCCTGTTGTTATATCACCCTTCCCTGTTCTCCATCTCGCCAAGAAATTTCTTCACCGCTGCAGTCACCTGATCAAGATGTTCATCGTAGCAGTGTGTGTCTCCGGGAATCTGTACCAGCTCCGCATTTTTATATTTTTTCGCTGCATCAATGGAATATTCTATAGGAACTGCCTCATCTGCGTCTCCATGAATCAAAAGCACCGGCTTTTCATATTTGCGGATCGCCTCGTCTACATCCAGAAGCTGTGCTGTGCGGATATAATTGCCGCTCAGATGCCGGTCCCCCCATTCCACCATATCCGGAATATGCTCCGGATCAAAAGGTTGACCAAGCAGATTCCCTTTTCTCGCACCATCCGGGATTACAATTGCAGGAGACATCGGAATCGCCGCCTTAAAATCATCCGCCCGCATTCCTGCTGCCAGCATGGTAAGCAGTCCGCCCTGGGAATGTCCGCAGATATAAAGGTCTGTCACAAAATCCAGCGTCTTTGCATAATCCGTCACAGTCATGGCATTGTTGATCCACTTCATCAGATTATGCTGTTCAAAGGCACCACCGCTTTTTCCATGTCCGTACAGCTCTACGCGCAGTGTCGCAAACCCGATTTCATTCATTGCGCTGGAAACAGCAGTGATGTGCCGTTCCTCCATATTGCCGGTTAAACCATGAAACACGATGACCAGCGGGCACTTTTCTTTTTTCTCCGGCATGTCCAGCTTTGCATGCAGCTGAATGCCGTCGTCTGTGATATAAAACTCTTTCATACTCTATTTCCCCTTTCCAGAATGACTTTTGCTGCCCATTTTTTATAGTATACCACACTCTGCGGCAGTGCAGGTAAAAAACGTCCTGCCGTGCAAAATTCTCCGCCGCGGCGGAACACAAAAAATCCTCCGGAGAGATTTCTTCATCCGGAGGCTTCCTGATTGTATCATATATTCTTTCTGTAGCTTCGCTACGCGGCGGCGCACCGCCGTCACGCGTCCCAAATCACCTGCTTCAACAGTTTATCGCATACCGTGGACACCTCCTGCAGCTGTGCCGGTGTGATATCGTCGATATGAATCCCGCAGCTACAGACCGCTGTACAGACGAATTTTTCTGCTGCAGCTTCTGCGAATTTTCTCGCAACATACTCGTCTTTATGTCCGATTCCATTTAAAACGGACGAGGTTACGCCCACGCCGCTTCCGGTCAGACTCGGTCGTGCCGTGGACATCACGACACTGCCGACATGCGGCGTATCCCCGCCCCAGACGCAGATCGTGCAGTCCTTGCCCATCTGCACAAGCTGTGCAAAAACTGGCAATCCGTTCTGCATTTTTTCTATAAAAACAGCGTTTACAGGCATCCGTTCCATCGTCTGAAATCCTCTCCTTCTACATCGAAGCGGTCAAGAATTTTGCCCACAATATGTCTCGTGCAGTCTGCAACCGTCTGCGGATGATTGTAATATGTGAGCATCGGCGGCAGAATTTCCACGCCCATCTGGCTCAGCTCATACAGGTTGCGCAGATGAATCGTATTGAACGGGCATTCCCTCGCAACTAAAATCAGCTTTCTACGCTCCTTTAAGGTCACGTCCGCCGCGCGCAGCAGAAGGTTGTCCGTATAGCCGGAGTGAATCCCTGCAACCGTTTTCATACTGCAGGGTACGACTACCATACCGACAGTTTTATAAGTTCCGCTCGCAATCGCCGCACCGATATCCTTATTGTCATAAACAACGTCTGCCAGCGCGCAGATTTCTCCCATCGACAGTTCCGATTCCTGCGCTGCGGTAATCTCTGCACCTCTCGTGTATACAAGATGCGTTTCGATCTCTTCGATTTTTTGAAGCTGGGAAAGCAGCTCTGTCGCCAGTGGAATTCCGCTGCCGCCGCTGATTCCCACAACCAGCCTTTTCTTCATCAATGCACCATTCCTGCAAGCATGTTGACAGCCGGAGTTACACAGTCATTCCAGAAAATTGCGATCGGGAAAATCAAAACCATAGCCGGAATCATATCCGCCACCGGAAACTGCTTGATCTTGCACATTCTAAAGCCGGTCGCCAGCATGATAAAGCCGCCGCACGCCTTGAAGTCGTTGATGATGTAGGTATTGGTTCCAAGATCCAGTCCGTTGTAAATCGGGCCGCCAAGTAAAAACAGGACAAAGAAAATGATAAACTGTGGAATCGCTACTGCTGCAGTTACCATGCCCAGCGTGCAGGCAAATACAACTGCGGTGAACAGATCCAGAATCGCCTTTGCAATCAGGACACTGTGGTCTGCGGACATACCTGCGATAATGGAGCCGTAAATTCCGGTTCCGCTCGCGCAGAACAGCGTAATGCAGGTTACTAAAGTAGCCTCAAACTCTGCTTCCGGCACATCGGAAGAGGTTTTTACAAAACGGCTAATGCCTTTCTGCAGCGCAAGTCCGCCCTTGTTGATCAGCTTGCCAAAATGAACCGCAAGTCCCAATCCCGTACCGAGAATAATCGCAAAAACAACTGCAGGCATGTGCTGCATCAATACGATCGTGCTGACGCCCATGCACATGGAGCAGCAGCCCAGAATCAGATTCATGTTGTCAATAAAGTCTTTTTTCAGTTTTTTTCCTACAACAGCGCCTACGATACCGCCAATTACAACAGCGAGCGCGTCGACAATTACACCAACCGGCATGTCAGTTTCCTCCTCATTATCTTTTTAGAACGCGAGCTCTTTTGCCCATTTATCTTTGTCGATTTCCATGAAACGGCTTCTGACAAAGTTCTCTTTCTGATCGAACGGAACCGTGCAATCGAAAATCGCCTTGCAGGCAATTCCGTGAACGCGGATAGAAGGATCGAGGGCATGGTCGTTGGATGGGTCAAGCACATGGCAGTGGCAGCCCGGAATCGAGATCATATCCACATCTGCCTGGAATCTTGTCGTCATTGCCCACATTACATCACTCATATCGAAGATATCCACATCCTCGTCTACCAGGAATACATGCTTTAACTCGGAAAATGCGGAGAACGCGAGCAGCGCTGCGTTGCGCTGACGGCCTTCATCGTTTTTGGAGCTCTTCTTAAACTGCATGATTGCAACAAATTTACCGCCGCCGCAGGGTGCTGCATGCACGTTTAACAGACGCCCCGGAATCGCGCGGTCTACCATGGAAATAATGGAAGCTTCGGTCGGAATACCGGCCATGGAAACGTGCTCATGGGAAGGTCCGATACAGGACTGCATGATTGGATTCTTTCTGTGTGTTACCGCAGTAACCTTGATGACAGGAAGCGCAGGCTTTGCATCACCGGTGTAGCCGGGAAACTCCGGCATCGCCTTACCGGTATTGGAATTAATATCCTCTCTGACGGTCTTGTCGTGGCAAAGATAACCTTCCAGGACATACTCTGCATTTGCGATACATTTTTCCGGAATAGTCAGACAGTTTGCCAGCTCTACTGCTTCGCCTCTCAGTGCCCCTGCGATCTGCAGCTCGTTATAGCCAAGGGGTGTAGTCGGTGCTTCAAAACCCGCACACATGTAAACAGCCGGGTCAAGACCGATGGAAATAGAAATCGGCATATCTTTCCCCTGTGCACAATATTTGTCAAAGAATGCGCCCAGATGACGGGAACCGGGAGTGATCCACATGCCCAGCTCATCCCTGGATTCAATGCAGAGACGGTGAATGGTCACATCGCTCGTTCCGTTTTCCGGATCAGTTCCCATGCACAGTCCCATCGTAATATACGGGCCTGCATCTTCGGGTGTATTGGTCGGTGCCGGAACAAGCGTCCGCAGGTCAAAATCAGGATCGGTTGCATAATGAACAACCTCCTGACAGTCGATATGTTTGCCTTCCGGAATCATCACCGGAGGAATTGTCTCTTTGAGCTTTTCGCCCATATACTTTCCCAGAAATTCCGGATCGGTTCCGAGCAGCATTCCGACTCTTTTACGGCTGGCAAGCATACCGATCGTTACTCTTGCATCCGGAAAGCCCTTTACATTATTAAACAGCATCGCCGGACCCTCTTTGGTCGGGCGGGCAACGGTTCCGCCTGCACCCACATGACGGTATACACCGGAAACCTCGGCATTTGGATCAACCTCTGTATCCGATGTCAGCAACTGTCCCGGAACTGTTTCCAGGAACTCTAATGCTGAACGAAGATCATGAATTTTTGTCACTTTTTTGAACTCCTTTCATCCTCTGTGATAAACTTACGGTTCCCCGCGCCATTCACAGAACCCGCGTGAACCTTGAAACTGTGACCAGATTATCACGCACGATATTGACAAACAATTCGATTCCTCCTAAAATTAAGTCAGTTTTGGAATCAATGGATGGAAGAATGATCGCACGCGGTTCTTTCGGTGCAAAGTACCTGCGAAAGGGAGATAAGAATGGATACTGCGAGTTTAAAGGAATTTTTAGCGCTTGTAGAAACGCAGAATTTCTGGGAAGCCTCTGAGCTTCTTTTTATGAACGAATCTACGCTGAGCAAGCATATTAAAAAGCTGGAAAAGGAGCTGCAGGTTTCCCTGTTTGACCGCAACACGCGTAAGGTTTCCCTTACACCGTTCGGAAAATGCCTGATTCCCTACGCCCGTTCTATCGTCGAAACAGAAAAGAATTTCCTCGAAGATCTGGAAAAGAAAATTCAGGCGCAGTCCAGCCAGCTCGTCCTCGGTGTCATCCCCTCTATGGTGCAGTACCGGATCACGGATATTTTAGTCGATTTCCGAAAAAAACACCCAAACCAGACCGCCATCCAGGTTCTCGAGGGCGACACCACTTATCTGACAGAAGCCCTGATCCACGGAGCCTGTTCCATGGCGTTTCTGCGCGACAGCGATCTGCATCCGCTTGATGACACGGTTTTTGAAAAGGTTCCTTATACGAAGGATCAGCTCGGCATCCTGCTTCCGTCCGACCATCCGAAGGCAGCTTTAGAAAGCATCTCCCTAAAAGAGTTATCCGGCGAAGATTTTGTGATCTTAAATCAGGGCACGTTGCTGCATCAGCTCTTTCTCTCTCTCTGCGCTTCCTGTGGTTTCCAGCCGAACATCGTCCTGGAATGCAAACGCATGGACTCTATTTTTGACCTCGTCTCACAGCATATGGGGATTTCCCTGCTGACAGACCGGCATTTCGGAGCCTCCGTTCGGGCAAGCGCCGCCGGACAGCATTTAAAACTCATCCCGCTGGCCCCTGCCCTATACAGTCAGACATATCTGTGTTATTTGAAAAATACGACACTCAATGCGACTGCGACCGCAATGCTGGAATATATGAAGGAGTATATAAAATCCGATTAACGGACGATGTCTTTTCTTTTATCAATCTCCGCCAAGCTCGTCCAGTGCCTCAAACAAAAAAGAATCCGGCGAGGCAGGATTCTCCGCCTGCGGCGGGTCGCGTAAGCGACATTCTACCATTCCGCCGC
>ERZ773104.2178-NODE-2178-length-22924-cov-11.473917_pt1 | contig 22924 bp, 17 predicted proteins | sample MGYA00511920_ERZ773104 | MGnify/ENA primary metagenome ERZ773104 (study PRJEB29015, sample SAMEA2737857) | human gut metagenome | biome: human gut; feature: human-associated habitat; material: faeces | place: China | collected 2012 ...
TTTTCTACGGAATTACTGAAAACAAAAAAAGTGCCAACGAACACTTGACACAAACTGCCACAAACTATCAGTTGATTTACTCACCAAAATCCGCTATACTTAAACTTAAATGACATTAGGAAAGAGGTACCGGAATGGATAACGCAACCGAAGAAAGCATTATGGATATCATCGGAAAACTGAAAAACATCGATTACATAAATCCGGAAGACATCCCTAATATTGATTTATACATGGATCAGGTTACGACATTTATGGACGAACATCTTGCTGCATGTAAGCGTCTGGATGACGATAAAATACTTACAAAAACCATGATTAACAACTACACCAAAAACGATTTTCTTCCGCCACCGGTCAAGAAAAAATATTCCAAAGAGCATATGTATCTTCTGATTTTTATTTACTATTTTAAAAATGTATTATCAATCAATGATACGCAGAAAATCTTCCGCCCGCTGACGGATATGTTCTATGACAAAAAATCAAGGGATATTTCACTGGAAGAAATCTACCGCGTCATTTTTGAGATGGAACGCATACAGACAGATAATCTTACCAAAGACATTTTGAGACGATTTAAGTATTCACAAAATCTGTTTCCGGATGTTAAGGATGAAGACGAAGCAGACTTTCTCTCCCGTTTCGCTTTTATCTGCCTGCTCAGTTTTGATGCTTACCTCAAAAAACAGTTAGTGGAGCGTTTAATTGACGAAACTCTTTCCGATGAAGCGAAGCAGAAAAAAGACAAATAAATTACGGATAGAATTGAGGTTACTATGAACGAATTACTTGCAGGATTAAATGACAAACAAAAAGAAGCGGTTCTCCACTTTGAGGGACCGCTCCTTATTTTAGCGGGTGCAGGCTCCGGAAAAACCCGTGTTCTCACCCATCGAATTGCATATTTAATTGAGGAACATCAAGTACCGCCCTACCACATTCTTGCCCTTACCTTTACAAATAAAGCGGCAAACGAAATGCGCGAGCGTGTGAATAACATTATTGAATATGGTGCCGGCAGTATCTGGGTAAGTACCTTCCACTCCACCTGTGTTCGTATTTTAAGACGATTTATCGACCATTTGGGTTATGATAACGCCTTTACGATATACGACAGCGATGACCAGAAATCACTGATGAAAGATATTTGCAAACAATTAAATATTGATACAAAAAAATATAAAGAACGCACTTTCTTAAATGCTATTTCCTCGGCAAAGGACGAGTTAAAAACACCGGAGCAGTATGCTGACGAAGTAGCAAAAGAATACAATAAGAAGATTTTCGGACGGGTTTATAAAGAATACCAAAAGCGTCTAAAACAAAACAATGCTTTGGATTTTGACGATTTAATTATGCTTACTGTGCAATTATTCCGACAGAATGCGGAAATACTAAACCATTATCAGGAGCGTTTTCCATTTATTCTGGTGGATGAGTATCAGGATACAAACACCGCACAGTTTACATTATTAAGTTTGCTGGCATCCCGCTACCAGAACCTTTGCGTGGTTGGTGACGATGACCAGTCGATTTACCGGTTCCGCGGTGCAAATATTCACAATATTTTGAATTTTGAAAAAATCTTTCCGGCAACGAAAGTTATACGATTGGAGCAGAACTACCGCTCCACTAAAAATATTCTTGCGGCTGCCAGCGGAGTAATTAAACATAACTCCATGCGTAAAGAAAAAACGCTTTGGACAACGGCTGAGGCCGGTGCTCCGATTTCCTATGGGCGCTACGATAATGAATATGAAGAGGCTCAGGGCATTGCCGCTGACATTCACCGTCAGGTAAAGGATGGCATGTCCTACAACGACTTTGCTATTTTATACCGTACCAATGCACAATCCCGTGTATTTGAGGAAAAACTTATTTATGAAGGAATCCCTTACCGGATTATCGGTGCTGTCAACTTTTATGCCAGAAAGGAAATTAAAGATATCCTCTGTTACCTGAAAACAATTAATAACAGTGCAGACGATATCGCAATTAAACGAATTATCAATATTCCAAGACGAGGCATCGGTCAGACAACCATCGGACGTATTTCGGACTATGCTTTTTCGCAAGAAATGCCATTTTACGAGGCACTTCGCCGTGTGGATGAAATTCCGGGATGTAACCGCGCCAGTGCAAAAATTCATTCTTTTGTCAGCCTGATTGAGCATTTTCGCATGAAATTACGCGGCGAAATGTATTCGCTTGAGGATATGACTCAGGAACTTTTGGATGTAACCGGTTATGTCCGTGAATTAGAGGCAGAAGACACCGATGAAGCAAATAGCCGCATCGAAAATATTGAATCTCTGATGAATAAGATTGTTCAATATGAAGAAGATAATAATGGCGGCACGTTAAACGACTTATTGGAAGACATCGCTCTCGTGGCAGACATTGACACGGTATCCGATGACGCTGAGCAGGTGCTTTTGATGACACTCCACAGTGCTAAAGGACTGGAATTTCCAAACGTTTATATTTGCGGTATGGAAGAAACAATCTTTCCGGGGGCTTCCGCCGTATTTGGCGATGACCCATCTGAACTGGAAGAAGAACGCAGACTCTGCTACGTGGGAATTACCCGTGCCATGAAAAAGCTGACGCTTACCAGCGCAAATCAGCGCATGCGTAACGGTGAAATGAATTTCAACCGCCCATCACGCTTTATTAACGAGATTCCGCGCCACTTGGTGAAACAGACCTATGGCGCAGTCCTTAAACCGGAGACCGAAAGTAAACCAACTGAATTTTCGAGAACAAAAGCTTCTCTTTATACCAAGAACCGCAAAAATCCATTTGCCAATAACCCTTACATCCAAAAGGGAATGGGAAGTGCTTCACCTGCCGGTGCTCCGGATTATCAAGTTGGTGACCGGGTGTCACACACGAAATTTGGGCAGGGCATTGTCCGCTCCCTCATAAAACTAACAAACGACTATGAGGTTGTCATTGAATTTGATGGATTTGGACAGAGAAAGCTCCGCTCTTCGTTTGCCAAACTGACAAAATTATAATTTGATAAAAAAAGTATAGTATTCCATAACTATTCGTGTTACAATATGGTTAAAGAATCTTTTTGAGAAAGGATGGTTTTTATTATGTCAGGAAAATTTGAGGAAATGATAAACAACGCTAAAATTACTGAGTTGTTAAACAAGAAAAAAGCAGAGGAAGAAAATAAAAGTTTTGTTCTTTGGATTTTGGCTATTATCGGTGCAGTTGCTGCTGTAGCTGCTATCGCATTTGCTGTATACCGTTATATGAATCCAAAGTACGCTGATTTTGATGGTGACTTTGATTATGACGAGTTTGAGGATGATTTCGAAGATGACGACATTGATGACAATGACGTTTATGTAAAGAAGACAAACTAGTTTTTATTCTCCTTTCACCCCAAAAGAACCGCCTGTACCGGACATACCGGTGCAGGCGGTTCTAATTATTTCTCTCTATTCTATTATCCTAATTCCGGAACTTTTTTTGAAATTGCAACTGCTAATGCGCCCGGTCCGATATGACACGAAACACTTAAGGAAAGCGGGTCAACAAAATCCACCCGATGTCCCGGAAATTCTGTCTCTAGTTCCTTACGAAACGCCTGTGCCTCGGTATCATCTGCCGTATAAGCAACATGCATGTAAAAATTATCCCCATCCGGATCATGGAAACGTTCTTCAAAGTCATGGCGAATTGCCTTAATCATTGTGCTTTTTGCCGCCTTCAAAGTTTTTACTTTTGCATAAGCATCTAACTTTTCTCCCTGAATCTGCAAAACCGGTTTGATTCTTAATACGGTTCCGATAGCTGCAGCCGCCGGTGTAATTCGTCCACCTTTTTTCAGATAAGAAAGCGTGTCCACCATGATATAAATACTGGACTCAAATTTCTCACGAAGCAAAATCTCCTGAATCTGTTTGCCGTCATAACCATTCTGTGCCAGTTCAATAGCATCCATTACGGAGCGTCTCTGTGTAACCGAAATTCTCTGGTTATCTACAACAAAAACTTTATTTTCATACTTTTCTTCATAAGAAAGCATCATGGCAGTTCCGCAAGAGCTGCTCAATCCACTCGACATCGGAATGTAAACGATTTCATCATAACATTCTAACACACTGTCCCACAGTTTCATTAATGTATCCGGTGCCGGCTGTGATGTCATTACATCTGCGCCCTGCGCCAAATATCCATAAAACTCATCCTGACTCATGCTAATATCTTCATAAAATGTATCACCATTTACAAAAAAAGGCATTGGCACAACGTGAATGCCAAGCTTCTTTGCTTCTGACTGAGTAATCCCACTATTACTATCTGTAATTACCGCAACTTTTTTCATCTATGCAATCCCCTTTCAAAAGATACGTTACATCATATCATTCTACTATTAAACTTCGTTTTTGTCAAACAACCGGTATTTCTTTACTATTCTTTCAATCCTAAGAAGAACGGGTTTATACAGACAGAACAAAAATCCGGCAGTCGCTGCTCCAAACAACAGGTTAAAAGGAAGTCCTGACAAATACACAAAACAAACCACCGATAAGGAAAGCTGCTGTGAAGTAAAAAAGATGGTATTTAAATCAACAATAGCCCCGTAGATGATAACGACAGCCAAAAAGCCATAGAGTGCTACAAGCCATCGCTTACTCTGCCGTCCGTAGAAAAATACGCCGGCAAAAAATCCTACCAGACCAAGTGCCACCATTTGAAACGGGGTCCATGAGCCCTGACCGAAATAAAAATTAGAAACAAAAGCACTTAATGCTCCTGTCACAAAACCTACTTCACCTCCAAAACTCACACCCGCTAAAATTACGACAGCCGCGATTGGCTTTATCTGCGGCAAAAAGAAAAATGCAATTCTTCCGGCAATTGCAAGTGCGCAAAGCGACGCAATCATCGTAAGCAGCATAACACCCGGCCGTTCTTTTTCAAAGTGAGCAAAAAAGCCAAACAAAGCAATCAGTAAAACCGCCATACTCACAAGATAATAATTTTCTCCCTTTAACACAATGATTTCATAAAAAAGCAATACAAAGGCAAGTATGCCAAGGATACTATTGCGAATTTTTTCTTTTTGCATATTTCTTCACATCCTCAATGGTTATTATGTGTGGATTTACCCGTCTGGTCACCCGGTTCATCCCTGTTGTGTAAAACTGGTTTTCTTCCATAAATTCTCTCACCGGACACTGCACAATGATTTCGCCCTGATACAAAAGTGAAATTTCGTCAGCGTACTTCGCTATAAATTCCATATCATGCGACACCATAACAATGGATTTTTCCTTTTTTGTCCACTCCTTTAAAACCTCACCAAATATCTTTTTTGATTTTGCATCCATTCCTTTGGTCGGCTCATCCAAAAAATAATAATCCGCCTCTTTTCCGAGTGTAACACAAAGCGCAAGCCGCTGTTTTTCCCCACCCGACAAGTCCTGTGGATTCCGCTTTTTTAGTCCCTCTAAACCAAACCGCAAAAATAAATCTTTCGAGCATTGGCTCATTTTATCCCATTCTTTTTGCACTGTTTCTTCTAATAACAAATACATCGGATTTTGCGGCAGATAAGAAAAGTTTACCGAACTCATTTTTCCATGATACGGTCGAAACTGCCCTGCCATCAGCCGCAGTAAAGTCGTCTTTCCACTTCCGTTGCCACCCACAAGACACGAAATGGTATTTGCCGCAAAACGCCCCTTTGTTTCCTTTAACACATCCGGTGATTTCTTCTCATAGCGAAACGATATGTTTTTCAAAGAAAAGTCCTGCGATGACGTTTGTTTTCTTTCAATTTTTTCTTCTTCCCTATCCGGAAGCACTGCGCTTTCATAATTTTGTTCAAACCAGATTCTTGCTTCCTTTTTTGTCAAAAGTCCATCTTCCAATTTCAGATATGACGGCAAAAATTCTTCGAAAATCGTTCCCTTTAACTGGGACTGTATCGTCCTTGGCTCACCCATTTTCTCAATTTTTCCGTCTGCCATACACAGCACTTCATCCACAAAGGCAACCAAATCTTCTAACCGTTGCTCCGCTATTACAATTGTTACACCAAATTCTTCATTAATCTGGCGGATTAAATCATAGATTCTCCGCGCCGCAACCGGGTCTAACTGGCTGGTCGGTTCATCCAATATCATAAGTTCCGGATTCATGGCAAGACCGGAAGCAATGTTTAAAAGCTGCTTCTCCCCACCGCTTAAAGTCATCGTGTCCCGCATGACCAGATTTTCAAGTCCAAAGGAACTAATCACTTCTGCTAACCGTCGTTTCATTTGCTGCTGTTCCATCCCGATATTTTCAAGTCCAAATACAATCTCATAAGAGACCCGGTCTGTCACAATCTGATTATCCGGGTTCTGCCACACATATGCACAGCCCTTCGCCTGATTGGTAAGACTTCCTTCCTCTCTTCCGCAGATTCCCGTTTCACCGGCAAGTTTGCGTAATAAAGTTGTTTTTCCGCAGCCAGACGGACCGACAAGCAAGGTAATCGTTCCCTGTTTAATTTCCATCTGTTCCACAAAAACCGCCGGTTCTACTTCATCCGGGTAGAAAAACCGGTAATCTTTCGCTTTGATAAAAGCCATGCTGCTTCCTCCTTTCCGTACATCCAAATCGGGATGCCAAGATATAAAATCCAAATCAAAATCTCCCACGCCGGCAAAAATTCCATGTGTATACTTGGGAAAAACCAAACCGGCGCAGGTGCCATTATTTGTTTTCCAATCACAAAAACACCCATCATACATACAATCGCAAAAAATACATAATCTCCCATATTCCATTTACGTGCATAAAACGATGTGCGCCCATTTTTTCCATACGACTTCGCTTTCATTGCCATACTTCGTTCTACCGAATCTTCCATCGTTTTACCAAGCAGTGCAGACCAGACATGCGGACGATTTCCATGCAGTGAAATCATCTGTGAAAAATCTTTTTTTGCCTTTGGCACCATACGAAGAATCATGGAAAAAAGCAGGGAAAAAGAAGGAAATCTTTTTCCTGACATCGTCATAATCTTTTCTGAAGTCATCACATGTGAAAAATCGGAAAACAGAAAAATAGTTCCTAACAAAACAACTGCCATATAACAGCCATACAGCACCGCTTCCTTTGTCACGGCGTTCTCATTCAAATAGAAAAGTACCGTCATACCACGGTGATTGAGCAGCGGATTCACAACCACACAAAGTGCCACCACCGTAAGACTCCCCACAAAGGATTTAAGCATTTTCAGAAATCCTCTATTTAGCGAAACATCAATTCCCATCAGTAACAAAAGCAATCCATATAAAAGCGGATGTCCTGCCACAATCAAAAGAACCAGTGTCATAACATAATATACAAACAAAACGACCGGATGCCTTCGCGTCATCGCATTCATGGTTTCCTCCTCTATTATTCATACTCGCAAACATAATAAAATACAATTACATCGCCATTTGATACCTGATAATTGCTCGCTCCCACATTCGGCGTCATGCCATTGACCGAATACATCCAACCGCTCTTGCTGCCACAGTCAAACTGATACAAACCGCCAATTCCCTTCACATAATAGGTGCCATACATCGGAGTGAACTCGCTATCTAGGGCGATGTTGTTCTCTTTTGTAATTCGCTTCAATATATCATACACGGACTCTTCTGCCGTGAAGGAACATTTACCGGAATAATAAATTCCGGATGCCGGAATCACCTCTTCTAACCCATTTTTCCACAACTCTTTTTTCTTTAAAATCTTCTTACACTCAATTTCAAAAGAAACTTCATTTTTGGGTTTTTCCGTTTGCTTTTCGGTCGGTTTTACAGTTACAGGTTTTTCGGTCGAAACCGGTTTTTTTGTAACATTTTCCCCGGATTTTTTTTCTGTTTTATTTCCTTTATCCTTTTTTGGTGCAGTCACAGCCGCCGGCTTAGCAGTCGGTTTTTCTGTATTTTTCCCTTTGATTTTCTCTTTTGGTGTACTTGTGCTTACTGCCGTTTTCTGCTTGAGAGTCTTTGTTGGTTCTACCGATTTTGTTGATTCCGGTTTCGCCGTCTCCTTTTTTTCCACAGAAACTACATCTTCTTCGGAAGCATAGTGTGGGTTTACTTCTTTATTCGGTTTTTGTATGCCCTGTATCACTAACGCCCCGATGATAACGAAAAACAGTACCACGCAGGCGATAATTCCTTTTTGATTCCACTTCATCTGAAAGCCTCCAAAAAAAACTTCTTATATGACAGAGTAACAAACAATGGACAAATCTGTCAAGCGTTGGTATAATATCTTGCGATGGTATAAATAATATTAGTAACCATGAGGTTCTTTTAAGATTAATAGGGAAGACGGTGTGAATCCGCCGCAGCCCCCGCTGCCGTATTAGGGGATGGCTTGTACATAAATGTCACTGGCATATGCCGGGAAGGCGTACAAGATTGGTTAAACCTTCCAGATGAACCTTAAGTCGGAAGACCTGCCTTATGGTGTGAAATGTGACCTTTCGGAGGGAGAGGAAATGTTTTGACTATTCATTCTAGTCATCACAGGTCCTTGTATGCCCTTTTTTCGGGAATACAGGACTTTTCTTATGTTATCGCAATACCAGAACAAAAATACGCGATACGCGAGAAAGAAGGTTTTTCTATGAAAAACAAAAAGAAACTTTTATCTGTTCTCTTAGTCTTTGTTATGACGGTAAGCGTCTTTCATGGCTATGCAGCAAAAGCAGCGGATACAGTCAAAGTAACACTTCGCCTTGAGCAGGATAATAAAACACTTGTTACACCGGTTGAAGTTACTCTGACTGATGCAGACAAAAAAGATTATGGAATCGGCCTCAGTACCAAAACACTTACCCCGCTTCATGCGCTGGCTAAGTATCTGACCGAGAAAAAAGGTGCCACAACAGAAACAATGAAAAATTATATTATGGCAAGTACAAGTCAGTACGGTTTGTTTGTTAACGGTATTAGTATTGACGGCAACTCTGATGGCAGTGCTTCCTCTGACGCTTTGGACGGCGTAAACTGGGGATATGCTGTAAATAATACAGACCCGGGTGTCGGTATGGGATCCTATTCACTAAAAAATAATGATGCAGTCACCATCTATGGACTTTGGGGCGGCGGCACATGGCCAAATAACGTAGAAACAAATTACAGTTATTTTGAAAACAGCACCTTGAACACAACAGTTTCCAACAAAACTACTGTATCACTGAAAGGTTTAGGCTACGACGAGAATTACAATCCGATTGTTAAATCAATTAGTAACGCAACTGTTGTAGCAGCAAAATATGAAAACGAAGCCAGCACAGCAACCACCGGAAATGCTGTTTCTTTAGTTCAAACGGATGAAAACGGTACTGCTACTCTTTCCTTTGATAAAGCAGGTACTTATGTACTCTCCGCTTACCGTTTGGACAGCGACGGCAAACACTCCAACATTTCCAGACCATACGGAATTGTTAAAGTGCTTGCTGCAGTTACCACACCAACAGCTGCTCCAACCGTTACACCAACAGCTGCTCCAACCGTTACACCAACAGCTGCTCCGACCGTTACACCAACAGCTGCTCCGATCGTTACACCAACAGCTACTCCGGCAGGAGATTCTCTTGGCAAACCGGTTCCAACAAAAACTCCGACTGCCACACCAACTCCGGCATCGGATGACAAGGGTATTAAAAAAGTTGCAAAAACACCTACTAAGGTAAAAGTTGTTGTGAAAAAGTCAAAGAAAAAGAAAAAATCCGTAACTGTTTCCTGGAAAAAGGCAGCAAACGCAAAAGGATACCGCATCGCACTTTCCAAGAAAAAGAACGGTAAATACAAAAAAGTAACCGATACGAAAAAAACAAAATACACCTTTAAGAAAACAAAGGGAACGTATTATGTAAAACTGACCGCTTATGTTGTAAAATCTGACAAAGCTACTTTCAGTAAAGCAACAAAACCGGTAAAATTCAAGGTGAAATAAGATGAAGAAAAAGACATTTTTATGTCTGATACTCACCGCTGCCATCTTCCTTAGTGCATTTTCGACTTTTCGTAATGAACAGGGTATGGATGGTGCCAACGTGGTATCCTCTGTAACACCGGAGGATACCGCTGACTGCGGTGCTATTTGGACAAACAAATTTTCCACAAAGGGAATCTCATACAACTCTATCCCGATTATGGGAACAAACGGCATCTATGTCGTAAATTCCAATATCCTTTATGAACTGTCTTATGCAAATGGACAGGTTCTCAGACAAACTACTTTAAAAGAAAAAATGAACAGCGTCTGCAACATGCTTCTTGAGGAGCATTTTTTATATATTCCGCTGGCAAATGGCACGATACAATGTGTTGACATCACTTCAATGACAAGTCTATGGCAGAGCGAGTCGTTTGGCGGACAGTCTCTTTCGACTACCTTTTGTCAGGACGGCTATCTCTATGCCGGCACGACAAATGTTTTGTCAAATGGTACAACCACAGGTCTCTTCTACTGCCTGAATGCAAAAGATGGCTCAACCGTCTGGACTTATGAAGATAAAGACCATCCGGGCGGTTACTATTGGAGCGGTGCCATTGTCTATGAGGATGCACTTTATTTCACCGGTGATAACGGCATTTTAGTAAGCCACAGTCTCACGGAACCGGTTGTATATGATACCGCTGTTCTGACTACGGCAAACATCCGCGCCGGATTGACCTATCACAAAGAAACTGATGCCCTTTATACCGTGGCAAAAGACGGTACATTATTTCAGATTCAATGCGGGAATCAAAAGATTACGAAGGTTTCCTCCGGTAAAATTATGAATGGTGCCAAATTTATTACCTGCACCAGCACACCAACTATTTATAACAATCGTTTATATGTTGGATGTATGGCAGACCAATATGGTTATGTCTGTGTCATGGATGCCCTGACTTTAAAACCTATTTATCAGGTAAAGGGATTTCAAAATGCTGAAGTCAAATCTTCTCCTCTTGTTTCAACCCGTGGTTCTTCCACCGGAGAAGTAACGGTCTATTTCTCCATGAATGCTTTGCCGGGTGGTTTGTACGCTTTTAAAGATACAGAAGGAAAAACAAGTGCCTCACTTCACACTTTGTATATTCCACAGGCAAAACAATACTGCCTGTCCAGTATTACAGCCGATGACAAGGGGCGTTTATACTATTCCAACGACAGTGGAACCCTGTTTTGTGTTACGCTTGCCAAAGATATCCCTGCCACAAGCACACCGACAGTCACAAGCATACCGGCTGCGACAAGCACGCCGACAGTCACAAGCATACCGGCTGCCACAAGTACGCCGACTGTTTCTAATTCGCCTGCACCGGCGGCTAAAAAGTCTGTGTCAAAACCGAAGAAACCATATAGCGTTAAGGTAAAGAAAAGCAAGAAAAAATACAAAGTCACCTGGAAAAAAAAGAGCAAAAAATACCAGACAATTATCTCCTACCGATATGGTAAGGGAAAATGGAAAAAGAAAACAATCAAAAAAAATACGGCAGCAACGATAAAAAAAGGCAAAAAAAGACTGCAAATCCGACTGAGATGTAAAATCAAAAAACAGTCCAAATGGATTTACTCCTCTTATACGAAAACCTTTTCATTTCGCCCCTAATATGCTAAGATAAAAAAAGTCATTGGATTTACAAAAGGGAGGTTTATAGTATGAGTAAAGAACAAGAACAACTACTGCAATGGATTGATGAATCCGATAATATTGTGTTTTTTGGCGGTGCCGGTGTCTCAACAGAAAGTAAAATTCCGGATTTTAGAAGTGTTGATGGATTATATAAACAGAACTACGATTATCCACCGGAAACGATTCTGTCCCATAGTTTTTATATCCGTAACCCGGAAGAATTTTACCGTTTTTACCGGGATAAAATGCTGTTTCCTGACGCCGATCCTAATGCCGCTCACATTGCTCTTGCCAATTTGGAAAAGCAGGGCAAATTAAAAGCAGTTATTACACAAAACATCGATGGTCTGCACCAAAAGGCAGGAAGCAAGGAAGTATTAGAACTCCACGGCTCTGTTTTGCGAAATCACTGCACACACTGTCATAAATTTTATTCTTTAGAAGATATTTTAGCTATGGACGGTGTTCCTCACTGCGAATGTGGTAGCATCATAAAACCGGATGTCGTTCTCTATGAAGAAGGACTTGATATGCCGCTTATGGAACGTGCCATTTCCTATATCCGCGATGCTGATTTGCTGATTATCGGCGGCACATCTTTGGTTGTTTATCCGGCCGCCGGGTTAATTGACTACTATCAGGGCGATAAGCTGGTACTCATTAATAAGGATAAAACTTCAAAGGATAATCGTGCAAATCTTATCCTGCACGAACCAATTGGTGAGGTCTTAAAACCGCTCGCCTGACAAATTATTTCTTAATCTGCATGAAATTGATTTTTGCGGATGCCAGTACATTGCGTGGAAACATCTGGTTTACACCACTTGTTCCACCGTTACCGGTATCCGTTATTTTTTTCGGATAAAGGACAAGAGAAATCTTCTTTTCTTCCTTTAGTTTTTCCTCCATCGCCTCTCCTGCAAGTACAATACTTGGCTTTTCTTTATTGATTAGAGATAAGGTATATGACATCGGCTTTTTCGTTTTGCCATCTGCACGGCAGCCAACAAGTTGAAGCCCATTATGTAAAACTGCACTCTCATCCAAAAGCAGATGCACACCTGCACCGGAGATTTTTTCTTTCTTTTCCTCCACAAGGACAGAATCTGCACTTCCTTCCACCATATAAATGCCCAATGCCGCCTTCATTTTTTTGATACTTGCGAGCGTTTTATCCACCGTTACTTCTTTTGTATGCTTGCCGAATAAATTTCCTCCAAATAAAATAACATCCGGCTTTTTCTCATTCACCTTTTTCACCAAAGAATCAAACGCATGAGCAGTCATATCACTGCCTACAAAGCAATTGGAAATATAAACAATGGAAGTATCCTTAACAGGCTCTTTCTTATCCTCCTGCGAAATTACAGTCTCCTCCCATGATATGCACCGGCTTTTCCAGCAAATAACGGCACCGACACACATGGTAACAACAAAAAAGCCAAGAATCAATTTGGTCGGATGATTGAAAAAGCGGTATATTTTCCCGCTGCATCCTGCTTTTTTCCCGATAAAACGAACAATGCCACGCACAAAACACAAAATAGGTGTGAGTATCATAACACTGCCATATATCACGGAGTATGCATGCATAATGACGGAAACTACATCCGAAATCATTGCGGATATCCCGGTTTCATAAAGAAACAGAACCACGATAGAAATGATATGTAAAAACGCGAAAAAGACCACCGGTACTTTCCCGCGTTTCCACAAATCATAATATCGCAAAATAGAATAAAACCATGCTCCTAATGCAAAGCACAATGCAATCACAACTTCTATCATAAAAGCACCCCTTGTCGTATGTTTTACTACACGTGTAGTGTATAATAGAACTGCTTATTTGTCAACCGTTATTTGGTTTTGAATTTCTTTGTTTTGCTCCATTTTGAAACAATTTTCTTTCCATTTGTTACCCGATACGTTCGGATTCGTATATAGTATTTCTTTTTCATTTTTAACTTTTTAATCGTCCGGCTTTGTTTCTTCTTACCGGAAATTGTAATCGTCTTTTTTCCTTTTTTGAAAGATGCAGACGTACTATATTGAATCTGGTATCCGGTAATTGACTGCGCTGTTTTTTTCCAACTTATGAAAACTTTTTTCTTACCTGCTTTCACCTTTTTGATAACCGGCGCTTTCAGAACAGCCTGCTTTGGATTCTTGTTTGGATTTGCCGGTACTGCCGTTGGCTTTGCATTGGAAGCCGGCGTTTTCACAGGTGTTCCCGAAGTTTTCTGTGTCGGCGTTGGAATTGGTGTTGGTGTTGTCTTTGGTACCGGAGTAGGGGGAGGGGTTACCGGCGGCATTGGCGTTGGTTTCAGTGTTGGAATCACGAGATTTTCCGGCACTTTTCCTATTTTTACATCCGTGTAATCACTGTACAAATACCGGTCTGTTTTATTTGCTGTTAACCAGTCTGCCTGCTCTTTTGTTGCCGTATAAATCGTCGATGGATTGTGCATTTCATAGAAGATGTAAGTATCCCATGTTTCCAGTTTTGTTCCATCAAAGCCGGTTCCAAGTCCAAACGCCACTAAATTTGTACAATTATAAAATGCCTGCCCGCCAATCGTTTGTATCCGGTCCGGAACTTCCACCTTCACAAGTCCGGTACAGTACGAAAATGTATATTCCGGTATGGAGGTCATCGATTTCAAATCCGGTAATTCGGTAAATGACGTACAACCGGAAAATACTGAGCCTGCCATTGATTGTAAATTCTCTGACATCGTAACTTTATCCGCTTTCAGACTGGTACAATTACTAAATGCCCCATATCCGATTTTCTTAATCTGAGACGGAATTACAATCTGCTCTAAAGCAGAACAACCACTGAACGTATATGGCGGAATTTCTTCTATATTAACCGCCTTTGATAAATCAACAGAAACCAACGAAGTACAATTTTGGAATTCACTACCGCCAAGTTTTTGTAAGCCTGCTCCGAGAACAACCGATGTCAGTTTTTCACAATCCTCGAAAGCTCCCTCTGTTGCTAAATTGGTTATTCCAAGGATTTTAACGGAATCCGGAATCACAACCTGTTCCAATTCACTTCCCTGAAAAGCCTGATACCCAATCTGCGTCAAACCGTTCGGAAGTGATATACTCCGAATGGCACATCCCTTAAATGCCTGCTCATCAATACAAATTAATTTCGACGGAAGTGAAATTGATGTTAAATTTGTTGTTTCTCCAAATGCACTATTTCCAATAAATGTTACGTTATCCGGAATATGAACTGAAGTTAATGCACTGCAGTCCTTAAACATAGTCCCCGGAACTGCCGTCCAGCTATCCGGAATCGTAAATGAACGTAAAGACTTACATCCCCAGAACAAACCGCCGGAATACTTATCCTCATCATTCTCATAACGGTTTGTGCCATCATAATCTGCTGCGGATACTGTAAATTTCCCATCTTCCGGGAACACAACATGGTCTAACTTTTCACAGTCCATAAACGCATTCGATGCAATATGCTGTACAGATTTTGGAATATTAATACTTTTCAAATTTTTACATCCTGCAAATGCACTGCAGCCAATAAAGGTTAAGCCCTCCGGAAGTGTTACCGTATCAATCGTACACTCACGGAATGCCCTCGAACCTATATAGGTAAGATTTGGTGTCTTATCTTTTCCAATCGGCAGTTCAGTCAACTCCGAACAGTTTGCAAATACATCTTTATATACGGTTTTTAATTCCTCCGGATATTTTAGCGTAAACTTAGACATTTTAGAACAATTATTAAATGCCATTTCTCCCAAATAAGTTAATTTTCCTTTTATCGTAACACTTGTAAGGGCTTTACAACCACCAAATGCCAGTCGCGGTAATGTTGTAATCTTCTCCGGAAGTTCAATCGTGGTTAAACTTTCGCAGCGGTTAAACGAATGATATCCCAGTGACGCAACATTACCCCATTCAATTGTTTTTAGCTGGGTCAACCCCTCACACAAATGTGAGGGTACTTTTGTAACGCCGGACTCAAATGTAATTTTTTCAATTGCATCTCCGGCAAGACAGGCACCATCATTTTTCTGGTCCACTTCTTTGTCATCATCCAGTGGATATGTGTCGTAAATCGATGTTGTACCTTCTGGAATTGATATCTCATTTAACGAATCACACTCATAGAAAATGTATTTCCCAAGCTGGCAATTTGTGGGAAGTTTCACTGAAGAAAGCACACTGCATCCATAAAAAGCATAATTATCAATCTCCAAAACACCTTTCGGAATATTTATGGACGTAATTGTCGTGTTATCCCGAAACGCATTCTGTCCAATAACAGTAACATTATAACTTGCCCCATCCCAATCAATCTGGGAAGGTATTGTTATACTTTGTGATGTCCCCGTATATTTTTGCACTGTTGCTGTTTTTGTTTCCTGTGTCAATTGATAGGAAAAATCACCTTCTAAATAATTGACTGTGTCTGCTTTTGATGACTGCCCCATAAACCCTATTGAGAAAAAGAATGTCAACATAAAAAGCATGCTAAAAATGAAACATTTCCTTCCTTTACAAACTTTATCATTCACCTTAACCATCTCCTTTCTTAATTTCATATAAATCCGTTTCATTATACTGAATTAAGCATAAAATGGTAAGGTTACAAATGTCTCATGTTCGCTTTTTGGCTGACATTCCTGTAATTTTAGTTATAGTTAAATTTCAATTTATTTAATGATACATATTTGGTCTGACTCCGCTCGCCATTCAGAATCTGAATGTTAAAGCCGACGCCCTCTTCCAGTTTGTGTGGCATGGAACCATTATATTCTGTTAAATCAAATACCGTGTGTTCCTTCGAACCAATCAACTTATAGTTTCCTTTATCTAAAATATCGGAATCACTGTAGCCATTCAGCGCCTCAGCAGAAACAAAGGCACATTTCTGATAATCCCCCTCAAAATCAAGTTCTGTTCCGGAAGCATCATATACACCAAATTGAATCTCAAATGAGGTGACATCCTGTATACGAATTCCCTTTTTTAACAAATACCGGCTGAAATCAATCGCAATCATACAACTAACTTCCTCATCGTATTCATTTTCAAAAAGCATCAGACCATCGAGTTTATTTACACCACTCTCGACAAGACCACTGCCAAGATTCATGTAACCAATAATGTCTTTATCCTCCAAATCCGCAACCAATACTTTCGGTTCCGCAACCGTTTCCTGTCTAACCGTTTTTTCCCGGAAATGCTCCGGCCATCCATCTTCTGACAGCAGCAACTCCATTTTTAAAAGAATCAATTTACGAATCCTGCTAAATTCACCATTCGTAAACTGAATGTTAATCCCCACTGCATCGTGAAGTTCATGATCCGAAAGAGAAACTCCATCCGCTTTGTATCCATTGTAATCCGTAAGCTTGATTTTTGTAATTTCCTTTGAACCAATAACCTTATAATTTGTCGTTGGTAAAATGTCCGAATTACTGTAACCATTTAATTCATCCTCAGAAACAAGTGCGCATTTTTCATATTCAATGGAAAAATCAATTTCTTTCTCATTTTCATCATACGCAGCCGCCACCAAATGAATTTCCTGAACATCCCCAATTGCAATTCCCATATGTTCCACATACTCTCTTAATTCAATCGCATACATCGGATACAGGCCCGGTTCAAATTCTGCAAAAAACTCAATGCCTTTTGACGTCACCGAAACGCCGTCCTCCTCAAGCCCATGTCCATAATTAATATACGCTTTCAGCATAGGATCTGCCAAATCAACAACCCACTTTTTCACTTTATCCATAGCAACCTCCGTTCTGAAGCCCCTGCTCCCATCAAAATAATTCTACTATTATCATACCACATTATAGCGAAAGAAACAAAGTTTTTCTGCCTTACCAGATAGCTAAATCACTTTACTTTCATCGTCTTTTTAAATCCGGTCTTTTTCTTCTGAATCAGCTTTTTGTACTTCTTTAACTGCTTCTTCGGCACCTTGAATGTAGCTTTCTTATAAATTCCTTTGAAAGCATTCTTTCCAATGCTCTTCAGCTTTGCTGCCTTAATGGTTACTTTCTTCAACTTCTTGCAGCCTTTGAAAGCATTTTTCGCAATCGAAGTAACGGTATACGTCTTTTTGCCAATCTTTACTTTATTCAAGATGGTTACACTTTTTGCTTTCTTCGATGTGCATTTTTTAACAACCGCATACTTTCCGGAAATAGCATATACTACTTTTCCTTTTGTTGCGGAAGTAACTGCTTTACTTTTTTTAGGAGCCGTTTGACTGTTATTCGGGGTCGGATTTACCGGCTCCACATAATCATCTTTAGAGAGCGTTGGCACTGAATAATTGGCGTAATCTTTTATTCCATTTCCCTGACAATCACTAAAAAACATTGATGTAACAATATGATGTTCATCAATTACCGACTTTGCTCCTTTTAAGAAATATGTATAAACAACCGGTTCCTCATCATCCCACGTAGCATCCAGCAGATACCACTGGTTTCCAATTTTCACCTGATTCCACATGTGCGTCAAACTGTAAACAGTAACACAAGGAATTTGATAATAATCACAAAGTATTTTTATCATTCTCGCATACGACTCACAACACCCCTCTTTATGTGTCATCAGATAGCCAACCGAACGTGTTTCATTTGTTGCTGCTGCACTTAAAATATGAGAATTGTTACGGTAACTGTATGTTTTCACAACATAGTCATGAATTAATTTCAGTTTCTTCGCAGTCGAAACTTTTTGAACACCGGAATTATTAAGCGATTTAATAATCTCTTGTAAAAATCCACCGTATTCTAAAGCATCAGCCTGAAATGCTGTTTTATAATAAGCAAGCACCGGATGGATTGTTCCGGTATAAACACCATCTTTTTCTTTCATTTGTGTGTGGTTAAAATACCGAATCCAAAATATAGACGGATTGTCTAAAACGACTGCTGTACTTGCTTGATACATGTTAGCAATGGTAATTTTATCTTTCGTTACAACTTTCACATTCTCCATTCTGCACTCGCCTTTATCCATGTCAAATTTATAGTAATTATAAATTGTCGTATAGATTTTCTTCTCCACATCTGTAAGCCGGTTGTAATACCATTGATTACTTTCCATTGGTTTTTCTGCGTATGGAATTTCTTTTTCTGTTCCATCACTTTCTACCGTTCCGGCTATTTTTGTCGTACTCGCATTTGAGCTCCACAACGCACGCAAATGGTAATCCATCGCTTTTGTTGTGTCGATGCGGGTCACAATAACATCTTCATCTTCTAAGTACCATCCGGCAAAGGAATGGCCCTGCTTTGTGACATCCTGCGGTAGCACAATATTGCTCTGTTTGTACTTATACTCAGTCGGAATTGTCACTCCATCCGGAAGTGTCCCGCCGTCTAAGTCAGTTGTTACATGATATACAGTGCTTTCATAAATTGCCTGTAGGGAAAGTTCCCCGGATGTCGTTGCTTCTACTTTTGTCATTACCTTGTTGTTCAATGTATTACGCCATCCGCAGACATAAAATCCCTTTCTCTTTACATTGGTCGGCAGGTCAAATTCATCACCGTAGGAGTAAGTTTTCGGGTATTCTCCAACAAACTCACCGCCAAGGGTATCATAAGTGATGCCGTAAGTGCGGTTTGCTGCTTCCACATAGACTTTTAAGTTGTTCTTCAATGCATAATTGGACGGAAAAGGAATGGTTACGGTCGAATTCTTGTCTTCACAAGTCCCGGCACTTACCTCTGTTCCGTCTGCTGTTTCTACACGGTAGCTCTGAATATAACGGTTTGTATTGCATTTCATAATCAGCGAACTGATTTTTTCGCCATACTCATACGTTACTTCGTTTGTTTTGTCCAGCTCACGGTCGCCAAGGAAAGCGGTTGTGTCACTGTACTTTGTATTGAATGTTACCGATGGCTTTTTGTACCATGCTGCATAAAGCGTGGTATCTTTTGCAATATCCCACTTATTCTTTCCGGAACTGTAGTTGATTACAGCCGTTTCACGTTCCGTTACCGGAATCGTTTTTGTCCGGTCAGTTACCCATCCGGCAAAGTCATAAAATTTGGAATACAGATACGGGAAGTCTTCCCATGCATCATAAGTAAACTCATACTCTGTTTTCGACTGTGAATTCGTCACAAACGTTACTTTGTATGTGTTTGGTTTCCAAATAGCATATACAATTACAGTATCTACCTTTCCACTCAAATCATCCACTACATCTCCATCTTTTGCATACGACCATCCGGTAAAGGAATAGCCGGTCTTCTCAAAACGGCATGTTGGATTGGCTTTTGTGTCATAGGTCACATCCAAGTCATCCATGCTGCCGGAAGTGGCACCGTTCCCATCGAATACTACTTTGTGGGTTCTTGCCGTCCAATGTGCATAGAGCGTGTGGTTTTCCGCGCGGGTCATCTGTGTATCTTCCGTTACTTTTGTGCCGCCGTTTTTTGCCGTGTACCATCCGTCAAAGGTGTAACCGTATCGGGATGCCGTTGTTAAGGAATAATCCTTATCAAACGTGTTTGGCAGTTCAGCGTCTTTTACCTCTCCTCCGTTAGCATCAAAGGATACCGTATAGGTGATTGGTTCCAGAATTGCCTTGAAAATAGAGTTGCAATCTACCGTCATGGTGGTTTCCGGTTCTAATTTCTCCGGCTCTCCTACTGCTTCTCCGTTTGCATTCATCAAATATTTTTCCCAACGAATCAGCTTATATCCAACAGTCGGATAAAAGTTTTCCGGCAGATTTGGTGAAAAAACTTCCTGATAGGAATGTTCTTCATTCTGCACGTTGGTATTCTGATTGTTTCGGAAAGAGACCTGATAGACTTCCGGTGTCCATTTGGCGTATACGTCCGTTCCATCCGGAACTTTCAATAAAACGCCGTCTTTGTCGAAAATCTGAGTGTTTTTCTCAAAATATCCTTCAAATACATAGTGCTCCTTTTTCGGTGGATGGATGTTGCCGAAACTGCGGCTTTTCTCATCTTCCTTTCCTTCAAACACGTATACCGAGTCATATTTCAAACCACTGCCCCCGCGGTTTACTTCACCGCCATCCGGAGCATCTGCATGAAGTGTAACTTCTTTTGCGGCTGCACCAATGTAAGGGAACTTGTCCGGGTCTTTTAAGATGGCCGGAATGTTAGTTTTGTACTTCGTTTTGTAAACAGTTTTTAATGTGTTTTCCGGAGTTGTTACTGGTCCGCGGAATGCGAAGTCGCCATCTGTTGAATCTTCTAAATTACTTAATGTTAAATTAGGCGAATTACAATATACAAGATTTCTTTTAAAGCAATTTGTTCCTATTCTTTCAAGCAAATCCGGCAAATAGATATCTACACGTCCGCCATATCCATCATCAATGCTTCCATAAGCTCCCTGACTAAACGCCCAATTATTAACCGTTTTCAGCCCCGTACAAGCCGTGGCGTCAACGACAATGCCTGAACTGGTGACGTTGAAGGAGCCGAGAAAAAACGAATCCTTGTTTTTCGCGTCTGCATCTCCTAATGATTCTACCTTGTGATAGGCAATAATATTTCCCTTGCTATCACATTCCGGTACTTTGTCGGGAATGATAATATTATCCGTTACCTCCTTAGAAAATTTTCCGTCCTGATATACTCCAATTATATGAACATTACGAGCTGCACTGCTTTCATCGCCCGATACTGTATCATATTCCCAGATAATATCTCCCTGTTCTGTCCCTGCGTACCCACTCACCGCATTCTGTTTTCCCTCTTTAATATAACAAGAACCGGCTAACAGGCCGGCAACAAACAATGCGCAGATAGCAAAGGATATAATATTTCTTTTTTTTGCTTTCATAAATAATCTCCTTTCTTAAAGCGATTCAGTTGTACGGCAGTTAATTACTACCGGACTCCTGTTGTTTTTAGTATAGTATTAATATGTCTGTTAAGTGGAGCTAATTATATTAGCCCCACCCAAATACAGATATTATGTGTTAAATTAAATTTTTATCCTGTAATTCATTTAAAATATTTTTAAAAATTGACAAATCTGTATAAGCATCAAATCGTAAATTATTTGATTCTTTTGGAAATTTAAAAGTTTCAGTATTTATAAATTGTTTGCATCTATCAATAAGATTTATGTCTTTGGATGATTCAAATGCTTTATAATATTTCTCAGGATAATATTTATAATCATTTAAATCAACACACACATGTGCTATTACATAAGCGCAATCTTTAAGCAAATCTTCTGCAACTGAATCTATAAAATTCGGTTGTATTATATTGATTTTCTGTATAAATTCCTCCATAATCTTTATAATATCATCCGGTTTATCACTAATGATATTTTTTATTCTAAATTCAATTAAATTTGCAACAAACATATATACTATAATGCATAAATCAATTTGCGTTACAATTGGAGTTGTTTCGCCTTTTATAAATTCATTTACAGAACGAAATTTTTTTCTATTATTTTCTCCATTCTCTTCTCCATAAAAAAAAGCTATTTACTCGCAAGCAAATAGCTCATATTTTGAATCGTCCACTAAAGCAGGACCTCTCTTTACTATATTATAACCCATTTCATAGAAATTACAATATCATTTTTATAATCATATGTCACAATCTTAGATTATGTGCTATTGATTTCTAAATTATATTCAAAATATTACATAGCAATATGCCTTTGTCGTTTACATGTGTTTTATAATAACATATTTCCAATTAGAAATCAATTGCTTTTTTTATTATGCACAAGTCATATAATAAATACCACATCTATTTTCAAGTTCATATTGAAAAGAAAATAAAAGTATTTTATAATAAGCACGAAGGGAGGAATAAAAATGACAATTAAAGAGGTAATCGCAAGGGAAAATGTTATCATAACCTTAGACGATGGCACGGAAATGGATTCAGAAAAAACTCCGGAAGAATTGCTGTTTATTCTTTCAAAAGGAAACACAATTAAAGATTTAGACCACGATGAATTGACAAAAGCTTTTGTTGATGGCTGTGAGAAAGACATGATGAAAGCATTCGTTCAAAATTACGACTTTTGGTTAGGACGATACGAAAGTGGTTATTGGGACAAAGAAACATTCGAAAAACGATTGGGTAAAACAAAAGACCATCCTTTCCGAAGAATTTCTGATGGAGAGGAAATGTGGGAAACATTAAAAAATAGTTTATAGTAAAAGAAGGGAGCTGTCGCACTGAACTGCTTCCCGTCAAGTAGACAATTGAAAAAATATAAATTTTTCCTGCCAGT
>ERZ773104.2181-NODE-2181-length-22864-cov-4.811916_pt1 | contig 22864 bp, 19 predicted proteins | sample MGYA00511920_ERZ773104 | MGnify/ENA primary metagenome ERZ773104 (study PRJEB29015, sample SAMEA2737857) | human gut metagenome | biome: human gut; feature: human-associated habitat; material: faeces | place: China | collected 2012 ...
CGGTGGTGGAGCCGGAGTCGATGCCGATATGCACCGGGCCGCACTGGGCGCTGAACGGCACCCTGGGCACGCTGTGGGACATGTGCCGGGCATGGAACGCCTCGTACTCTTCCTTGTTGGCAAAGAGGGGCGGCTCGCTGGCATAGGTGGCCGTGGCGGCGTACTCATCCAGCGCCTTGGCCACCTCCGAGAGGTTGAACGCCTTATCCGCGTAAAGGGCGGCACCCAGCGCCACATACAGCAGGCTGTTCTCAGGGCAGGTGCCCGTCACGCCCAGCGCTTCATCAAAGCTCTTGCGCAGCACGGTGCTGAACGTCAGCGGCCCGCCCAGATACAGGATATTGCCCTGGATGGGGCGGCCCTGTGCCAGGCCGGCAATGGTCTGGTTGACCACTGCCTTATAGATGCTGGCCGCGATATCTTCCGTCCGGGCACCCTGGTTGATGAGGGGCTGGACGTCGCTCTTGGCAAACACGCCGCAGCGGGAAGCGATGGTATAAGTACGCTGTGCCTGCTCGGCTGCCTTGTTCATCTCATCGGCGCTCATTTTCAGCAAAGTTGCCATCTGATCGATGAACGCACCCGTGCCGCCGGCACAGCTGCCGTTCATCCGCACCTCGGTGCCGTTGGTCAGGAACAGGATCTTTGCATCCTCGCCGCCCAGCTCGATCACGCAGTCCGTCCGGGGGACAAACCGCTTGACAGCCACACGGGTGGAGAAGACCTCCTGCACAAAGGGTACCTTGCAGCTGTCGGCCAGGCCCATGCCTGCCGAGCCGGAGATGCTGAGCAGGGCGGTCTGCCCGTGCAGCTGCTCGGTATCCATGCGGCGCAGCAGTTCCTGCGCCTTTTCCAGAATATGACTATAGTGTCGCTCGTATGTCGAATACACCAGCGCATCGTTTTCATCCAGCACCACGCACTTGATGGTGGTGCTGCCGATGTCAAGACCTACTCTCACAGTTGTTTTTCCTCCTTGAAGGATCGTGCTCCCCTGCCCTGCCCCGATGCGTGCAGGGGCAAAAAACAGGGAGGAGCCGAAGAAACACTCTCCGGCCCGCATACGGGGGTATTATAAACCAAATGGGCGGGACATTCAATCCGCAGGGTTTATTTTACACGTTAAAAATAGTAATTTCGATGCAAAAAGTTAAATATTTTGTGAATTTGCCAAAAGCGGCAGCCCATTTTTCGGCATTTTGGCAAAGGATTTTTACCATCCGCTTCTTGCATCGTTCCAAGCGAAACTTTCCTGCCCACATTGATTATACTTTAACATAAAGCGGGTTCTTTTTGAAATTTTTGCTGGCTAAGATTTGGTGAAGAAAGATGGAAGATCTTGATGGGACGATCCTCCCGGGTGGTGTTCTCGGCAGTCTGGCAATGGCAGCCCTCTTCGGCGCGGGTGCAGCCAAGCGCATGGAAACGAATAGACTTTCTATTTTACAGTTTTCCCCGTTTTTCCGCAACGCTCAAAAAGGGCAGGCGCGCGGCCTGCCCTTTTGTGGTTCTGAGTTTTTATACGCGATGCTTTGACCGCAGCAGCAAGGTCTTCCAGCTGGGCATCTCATTGCGCAGGGTGTCCCAGGCAGGCATAGCCGTCCGGGTAGTGGCACGGATGGCCTCAAACGCCTCATCGTGGTAGTGCATCTCTTCCACGGCATGCATAGCGTGGTCGCTGGCACACAGGCGGCCCAGCGGCGTTTTCGTCATCATCAGCATCATTCTGTCCATCTTTTTGCGGCCGGGGGTGCAGGCCTCGTAGTAGCTGGTGTTCTCCGCGTCGTTTACCGGGACGCCTGCCGCCTTGAGCATCCTGCAGCCCTCCCACGCCGCGTCGAGCATGAGCTTGCGCTGCTCGGCGGTGGCCTTGGTCAGGTCGCCATTGCAGGCGTAGCAGACATAGCACACCGGCAGGATCAGGGCCAGGTGGCACTTGAGCCACTCGTCCATATCGCTGTAGAACGTCAGCTTGTACTTGACGCCCGCAAACGCCGCCTGCAGCCGCTGGCGGAATGTACCGGACAGCGGCGCTGTCGCGCCGCCTACCGTCATGCCAATGCCCGCGTGGATACTGATGACCTGGCCGTTCTCCCGGCGTCCGCCGTTGTTCTGGAAGCCGAACGCGATCTTATCCGCCGGGCGCTGCATGGCCTGCAGGACAGAGCGAGCATGGGGCTGGTTGCCCACAAACACAAAAAACTCGCTCTTGTTCTGCTTGAGGACGGGCAGGATCTCCGGCAGCTGGCCTGCCTGCACCGTGACAAACACGATGTCATAGCTTTCCTCCGGGGCCAGCGTTTCAATGGTCGGCACACGGTCCACAGTCGTTTTGAGCTGGGCCCAGTGGCGGATGGTGAGGCCTTTCTGGTCGATCCGCTCTTTCCACTCGCCCCGCGCCAGCAGAGTCACCGTGTTTTTCTCGTTTTGTGCCAGCCGGTGGGCCAGCTCACAGCCCTGCACGCCTGCACCGTACACTAAGATCCTCATGGAAACGCACCTCCTGCAATGAAAGATGGTTATTTATGGAACAACGAGCTCAAAAAACCTTTTTTCTCATAGGGATGGCTCTGGGCACCTTTGACGGTATAGCCTGTCTCGGCAATGGCCGCCTTGAGGGCGTCAATGTCCAGCTCCTGCTCCGAGAGGATGACCGTCTCGCCCTTGGTGTGGGAAGAGGTCACCTTTTTGACATCCGCCGTCTTGCGGACCGTCTCATTGACGTGGCTCTCGCACATGCCGCACATCATGCCATCTACTTTTAAAATCGTCTCGATCATCTGAGGAAACCTCCAAGAATTTTTTGCCTCTGCCGCAGCTTTTGCAGATTGCACAAAGGCAGCGGCTTAAATTTAGGCATTTTGTTAGCAGAAGCTAACCAGCAAACCAAACAAATCGCTGTCCGGAAGCACACCGGACAGCGGCCCGCCCCGCGGCGGGATCAGAGCCTGATTTCTGCTTTTATCATACCACAGAGATGGGGAATGCGCAAGCGGTGCATCCAGGTCCACAGCGTAAAAAATCGTCTCTTGTCAAAGGCAGTGAAACGTGGTACAGTAAACGGGCAATCGCTTCCATTTTATCGGATATGATCTTACGAGGGGTTTTATGAAACAGAACAATCGTTTTTGCGTGCTGGCACTGACCGCTGTGTTGGCACTGACTCTAACCGCCTGCTCCGAGACGGCTGACGGCTCCGCCGCATCGGGCAGCACCCAGACCACGCAGCCTGCCCAGAGCACCGCCCAGCAGGACACTTCCGCCGGGACTCCCTCTGCCAGCCAGCAGACCGAGGTGCTGGACAGCCTGACCTCCTCCGAGCTGCAGGAACTCGTCTCCGGCAGCACAACGCTGGAGCAGCTGACCCAGCAGCGCGCCGAGGCCGCTGACCCCGGCACGGGGAGCACCACTGCCCTGCCGGAGTATGAGCAGCAGCTGCAGGCTCTCATCAACCAGCTCTACGCCGTCAAGGCCCGGGCCGAGAGCAGCCTGAACAACACCATCCAGTCGGCCACGGCAGAGTACAAGGCTCTGCCTGCCGCCAAGCAGACCAAGAGCCGCAAAATCGCCATCGTGATGGGCAAAGCCAGTGAGCTGAAAGCCATGGAGGCTTCCTGTGACAAAGAGGTGGACGACATCGTAAACCAGATGCGCGCCCTGCTGACCCAGAACGGCCAGAGCACCACCCTGGCCGACGAGGCACTGGCTGCCTACAAGGCCCAGAAGAGCGAAATGGTCTCTTCCCTCACCAGCAAACTCTACGGCTGAGCGCCGAACGCGTTTCCCCTGCAATTTGTGCCGGAATATCCCCGGTACCCGTTGCAGGGTTTCTTTTTTGCCCGGAGAAACTCTGTTCCTGTCGGGCAGCCGCGTTTTACAACTCCGGTCAGGTTTCTGTTCCACCCCTGCACGGTATCCGCTCCAAAATCATTGCCAGAGTTTTACTTCCGTTTGTAAATTTCGCCAATCTTTTGCATATTCCGGGTTTTTTTCCAATTTTGCTTGAATTGTGGGGACATACCGTTTAAAATTAGATGGGGTGTTAGAGCCTTTGTTTTTCTGCGTCAATTTTTAGAGAGGCGAAAGGCATGTTCCCACGTAATTTCAACTGAGAAAGGCGATGAGACAAATGGAAATGGAAGAAGAAGTGATCGACCTGAGCGAGCTGCTGCGGCTTTTGTGGAGCCATGTGCTGCAGATCGTGGCGGTGGGCCTTGTGGCGGCGGTGATCAGCTTTCTGGTATGCACGTTCGCGCTGACGCCCCGGTATCAGGCGTCCGTCAACATGATCGTCAATACCCGGCAGGATAACACGACGACCGTGAGCAACGACAACATCACCTCGGCAAAAAACATGATCGACACCTATGCAGTCATCATCAAGAGCAACCTCGTGCTCAACGATGTCATCCAGCGGATGGGCCTGGACATGACCTACAGCCAGCTGGCAGGCAGCATCACGGTGGGCAGCGTCAACTCCACCCAGATCATGGCCATTACGGTGACCAATGAGAACCCGGGCCTGGCGGGCAAGATCGCGCAGACGATTGCGGAGGTCGCGCCGGACGTGATCGTGGAAAAGGTCGAGGCGGGCTCCTGCAAGGCAGTGAGCGACGTGGAGATCGGCACCACGCCTGTCTATCCCCAGACCAAGAAGACCATGCTGCTCTGCGCTCTGGCCGGTATGGTAGCGGCCTGCGCTCTGCTGGTGGTCAACCACCTGCTGCACAACTACATTGTAGACGACGAAGATGTTCAGAAGAAGCTGGACCTCCCTGTTTTGGGCTTTATCCCTGAGGTGTGATGTAAGATGTGGAATCCGTTCAAACCGAAAATTGAAAACTCTGACCCCGGCCAGCGCTCCCTGCAGCTGATTTCCCAGAAAGGAATGCCCTTTGCGTATGTGGAAGCTTACAAATCCCTGCGCACCAACCTGAACTTTCTGACCAGCTCCACCGGAGCCCGCGCTATTGTGGTCACCAGTACCATGCCGGAAGAGGCCAAAAGCAACGTCTCGGTCAACCTGGCCCTGACCCTGGCCGAAGACGGCAAAAATGTAGCCCTGGTGGACTGCGACCTGCGCAAGCCCGTGCTGCACAAATACCTGAAAGCCGGTCACAATGTGAAAGGCGTTTCCAATATTGTCTCCAACCAGTGCAAACTGGAAGAGGCTCTGCTGCGGCTGGAACAGTTCAAGATCACGTTCCTGCCCGCCGGCACGCCCCCTCCGAACCCCTCGGAGCTGCTGGGCTCGGCCCGGATGCAGCAGATGATTCAGCAGCTGCGCGCCACTTTTGATTATGTCATCTTTGACGCGCCTCCCATCTCCATGGTGACAGACGCGGCGGTCATCGGCAATCAGGTGGACGGTGCTCTGTTTGTTGTTCGTTCCAGCTACGCCCCGGCCGAGTCCGTGGAGGCCGCTGTCAAGAAGCTGAAAGACACCGGCGTAAAAGTGCTGGGTGCCGTGCTGACCCGCTATGACGCCAAGACGGCGCTCAAGGGCTCCAACTACGCTTACAACTATTATAGCTACGGCTACTCCTACGGTACCCCCCCCCAGATGGATTCAGCGGCATCGCAAAGCCCGGAAAAGCGAAAGCACGCAAAGCCAGCCGAAAGGGTAACGAACCATGACTGATCTGCACTGCCATATCCTGCCCGGTATTGACGACGGTGCCAAAGATGTCTCGGTCTCGCTGGAGCTGCTCCACAAGGAGTATGAGGACGGCGTGCGCAACATCGCGTTCACCAGCCATTTCAACAGCGAGCGCACCACGGTGGAAGCTTTTCTGGAAAAGCGTGCCGCCGCCTACGCGCGGCTGACCGAGGCACTGAAAGAAGAGCCGATGGACTTCCGGTTCAAGCTGGGCAGCGAAGTTTACTTTTCTCCCAAGCTCTGTGAGCTGGACGCCAAGGCCCTCTGCATGGGCGACACCGCCTACATGCTCATTGAGTTTCCCACCACCCATAAGCCTCATTTTATCAAGCAGACCCTGTACGCTTTGCAGGAGCAGGGCATCCTGCCGCTGATCGCGCACATTGAGCGTTACCCCTATGTGCTGGACGACCCCACCCTGCTGTATGAGTGGGTGGCCGCCGGTGCTTACGCGCAGATCAACGCCGGGGCCCTGCTGCAAGATGCAAAGCTCCGCAAGAAGCTCTGCAAATTCATCTCGTGGGGGCTCGTGCATGTGCTCTCCACGGACACCCACTCCCCGGACAAGCGCCCGCCCCGGATGGCGGAGGGCATCCAGATGCTGCAGAAGACTCTGGGCACTGAGATCGCCGACCGGATTGTCCGCAACGGTGACGAGCTGTTTGACGACCAGGAGCTGGACATCATCTCCCCGCACCAGCCCAAAAAGATGCTGGGCATGTGGATTTGATCATCTTTTGTCTTTTATTGAAAATCCGATATTTTTATTATAAACTTTGAAAAAGAGGAATTTTATTATGAACTATCCTGTTGCTTATGCCGTGATCCCCGAAGAAGAAAAGACCTACATCGTCGGCAGCGGCGATGTCCAGTACGAGAAGCTGTTCAACTACTTCATCGGCGACTTCCTGCGTGACACCGTCAAGAGTGACGTCCGCAACGCCATCTGGAACAGCGCCAAGCAGAGTTCTTTCACTCCCATTGCCAACTGGTTCAAGAACGTGGACGACATGGGTGTCATTGCACACCTGGGCTACTTCTACGGCTTCTGGCACATCTGGAGAGACGTTAAGGGCTACCTGGGCTAATTAAAAAGTAACGTATATGCAAAAGAAACAAATTTTTCAGCTCGTGCTTCTGGCTGTGGGCGCGGTCCTGGCTGCCGTGATCGGCTTCTGGCTCGTGCCGGTGAGCAATTACGTCAAGGCCCGCACGGCTCCGCTGGATGAGACCATCCTGGAAGCCGAAAGCAGCACGCGGGAGGTGGTCACCATCTCGGATACCGAACTTTCCCAGCTCATCAGCGGTGAGCTGACCCTGGATGCACTGGCCGACCTGCCCGGCGTCATCACCGTGGAGCCCGTCGGCACCACGGCAGGTGCCGCCCAGAGCGGTGGCGCGGCCAATCGCTCCCCTGCGGACGAGACTTCCGCTTCTTCCATTGCAGAGAGCGAAGCTTCTTCGGACGCTGCTTCCCGTGAGGCACAGGCCGATGCAGAAACGCCCACCCAGAGCAGTGCTGTCTCCGGCAGCACCGGAGCTTCCGGCAATGCCAGCCTCTCGGAGGCCGCCTATGAGGGCGAAGTCAAGGCACTGGTCCAGCAGCTCTATGCTGTGAAAGGCCGGGCGGAAGGCGGCCTGAATGCCTGCATTGCTTCCGCCAAGGCAGAGTATAAATCTCTGCCGCCGGAGCAGCAGACCCGCAGCCGCAAAATTGCCATCTGCATGTCCAAAGCCGGCCAGCTCTCGGCCCTGCAGGCCTCCTGCGACAGTGAGGTCAACCGCATTGTGAGCCAGATGCGCTCGGTGCTCAAGGCCAACGGCCAGAGCACCGCCCTGGCAGACCAGGCCATGAGCAGTTACAAGAGCCAGAAGAGCGCCCGGCGGGCGGCTCTGATGAGCCAGCTTTACGGCTGAGCCGCTTTTTGATCACCCTTTGGAGGAACCAGCGTGGAACAACTCACATTTTCGCAGCACGTTGCGGCAAACGGCGGTTCCCTGCCCTGGCAGGACGCTGTGCGCCTGACGCTGCTGACCATCCAAACCATTTCGGCTCAGGCAGACCCGGAAACCACCTATATGGATGTCTGCCCGGAGCAGATCGTATTGAGCAAAGACGCCCGGGAAGTGCTCTCCTGCGGTAAGCCCCACTCCCTGAAAGAGTGGGACGCCGCCGATGCCGCCAACCCGCAGCTGCTGCCCTGGGAGTTCTGGAACGCCTGGAGTGCCCGCACCCCGGCTGCTCAGGTCTACCCGGTCGCGGCCTGCCTGTTCGGCGCTCTGAGCGGCCACCTGCCCATGGCGGCCAAAGCCCGGCTGAACGGTGCGGCGCTTCGCACCCTGCCCGACATCCCGGATGCGCTGAACAACGTGCTCCAGAAAGGCCTTGCTCTGAACGCAGCCGACCGCTGGCCGTCGCTGGAGGCATTCCGGGCGGCTCTGGTCGATGCCACCAAAATCGAGATCGCGGTGAATGACACTCCTGAAAAAACCGACGACACCCCCGCCCTGCAGGCAGGCCAGCTGGACCTGAGCAAGGTACGCACCGTCGATGCACCCAAGGGGCCGCAGGCGGTCTACAAACCCACGGCCCAGAAAAAATCCGTCAAGCTTGGCCCCCTGCTCCCGGTGGCTGTCCTCTCGGTTGCGTTCCTGGGCGGCCTGCTGGCCTATCAGTTCACCCTGCGGGGTACCCCGACGGCGGAAGAGCTCTTCCTGCCCACGGCAACGACCAAGACTTCCAGCAGCTCCAAAGCTGCGGAACCGGAACGTGAAGCCGCTTCCAGTGCGGCAGAGAGCGAAGCAGCTTCTTCCAGTGAGGCCGCTGCCTCCTCCCCCGCCGCCAGCGAAGCTCCGGCCAGCGCTCCCTCCACTAAGCCGGAGGAGCCCGCCAGCAGCGCGGCTTCTTCCAAGGCGGCATCCAGTGCAGCCAGCAGTTCCAAGGCCGCCAGCGCTTCCAGCAAAAAAGAGGAGAAGCCCGCTTCTTCGGCCAGCAGTGCATCCAGCACGGCTTCTTCGGAGGCTGCTGCCAGCTCCGCGGCCCCGGAAAACGTGACCCAGACACTGACCCTTGCCGACGGCAGCAAGTTTGTGGGCAAGGTGGACGGCTCCAAGCAGACTGGCACCCTGACCAAACCCAACGGCGATATCTATACCGGCACCTTTACGGACGGCAAGCTGGAGGGCAAAGGCACCCTGAAAACCGCCAGCGGCAACAGCTATGACGGCAATTTTACAGGCGGCCAGCCCAGCGGCTCCGGTACCATGAAGTATGCCAACGGCAGCACCTACACGGGCAGCTGGGCCGATGGCCAGCGCAGCGGCTCCGGCACGGTGAATTACGCCAACGGGGATCAGTTCTCCGGCAGCTTTGCCGCCGACCTGCGGGACGGCAGCGGCACCTACACCTGGGCCAACGGCACCACCTACCGCGGCACCTGGAAAGCAGGCGAAGCGCGGAAAGGCGGCACCTACAGCTATACCGATGCAGGCGTGAAAGAGGGCCTTTCCGCAGGCGGCAACCTGACCATGCAGGATTGAGCGCCCGGCCCTCTTGACAAATCGCCTCGGCTGTGATATCCTAAAGCTCCTAAAATATCGTGTGGATTTTTACAGTATCAAGCTATTTTTCGCCACACAATGGTGCAAAAGCCATTGTGTGGCTTTTTTGCGTCCAAACCTCTGCAGCCCCCACCCGATGAAAGGAGATCTCTTCTGTGAACAACACCTTTATGAAAGAGCGCCCGGTCTTCCCGCTTTTGATGTCCATGGCGCTGCCCAATGTCATTTCCATGCTGGTCAACTCGCTGTACAACATTGTGGACAGCCTGTTTGTGGCCCGCATCAACGAATCCGCCATGACGGCCCTCTCGCTGGTCTTCCCGGTGCAGAACCTGCTCAACGCCATTGCCATCGGCTTTGGCATCGGCATCAATGCACTGGTGGCCCTCTGCCTGGGTGCCGGGGAGCACGAAAAAGCCGATCAGGCCGCTACCCACGGCATGGCGTTTTCCCTGCTGCACGGCATCCTCGGCTCGGCCATTGCCATTGCCATCATGCCGTCTTTCCTGGGGCGCTTTACAACGGATGCCGAAGTGCTCTCCATGGGCCTGACTTATTCCCGCATCGTGTTTGGCTTTGCCACGGTCAACATGGCCTCCCTGGCTTTTGAGAAGATCTTCCAGTCCGTGGGCCGGATGAAAGTGACCATGGTAGCCCTCATCGTGGGCTGTGTGGGCAACATCATCCTGGACCCGCTGCTCATCTTTGGCATCGGGCCGTTCCCTGCCATGGGCATTGCAGGCGCGGCGCTGGCCACCGGTATCGGCCAGGCACTGAGCACTGGTGTCTACCTCGTGGTGTACGCTTCCACGGAGCTGCCCGTCCGGCTGCGCCGCGCCTGCCTGAAGTTGGACAAAGAGCTGGACACCCGGCTCTACTCCATCGGCATCCCGGCCATCCTCAACCTGGCGCTTCCCTCTCTCCTGGTCACGTTCCTCAACAGCCTGCTGGCCGCGTTCTCGGGCAGCTATGTGGTGGTGCTGGGCATCTACTACAAACTACAGACATTCCTCTACCTGCCCGCCAACGGCATCGTGCAGGGAATGCGTCCCCTCATCGGCTACAACTACGGTGCCGGGGAGCACAAACGGGTACGCCAGCTCTACCAGATCACCCTCATCCTGAGCGCCGCCATCATGGCAGCGGGCACCCTTGGCTGTCTGGCAGCCTCGGAGCCTCTCATGCGGCTCTTTACCTCTACCCCGGAGACGGTGGAAGCCGGAAAAGTTGCTCTGCGGATCATCTGCCTGGGCTTTGTGGTCTCCGCCATCTCCACCACCTCTTCCGGCGCGCTGGAGGGTCTGGGCAAGGGCACGCAGTCGCTGGTGATCTCCCTGTGTCGCTACATCGTCTTCATCATGCCGCTGGCCTGGGTGCTCTGCCGACAGTTTGGCCCTGTGGGCGTCTGGAACGCGTTCTGGGCCACGGAAGTGCTCTCCGCCATCGTTTCCCTTATCGTCTACAAAAAGAGCGTCTGACACGTTTTCCGTATACGCAAAAAAGGCTCCGGGCCTGCACTCCCCTTTCACAGGGAGGCAGGCCCGGAGCCTTTTCCGTTTCAGCCCAAGGGCTGGTTTTTATTTGGTGTGCTGCTCGGTGCTCTGGTCGTCCGATTCAATCGGCGTATCCAGTTCCTCCACGGGGGCAGCGTTCTTTTTGGCCTTACGGGCCTTACGCTTGTGGAGCAGCTTCCGTGCGAGGAATGCTGCCACCAGCAGCGCGGCTGCCGTGCCGCCGCAGAGCTCCCAGAGCGGGATGCCCTTGGGCACAAAGGCCATGACGATCTCGGTCCCGGCAGCCGTAAAGGTGATGTAGCTGCCAAAGGTATCGGTAGGCACTTTGATCCATTTGCCATCCTGCTGGACATAGACGCTGCCCTGCTTGCCCTGCGGCAGATAGCGGATGGTGTGGGTCTCCTGCCCGTCGTCCGAGAAGTCCAGCAGCCACTGCTCGGTGGCATTGGCCACGCCGGACGGCGTCTGGGAAGTAACGCTCAGGGTATTGGAGCCGCCAAACAGGCCATCTACATAGAAGATCGGACGGCCGTTGATGCGGACATCAATGCTCTTCAGTGCCGGGATGTAAGAGGTGTACAGCGCCGTGACCACGGTATCCAGATGGAGGTCATCCAGCACCGGGGTGTTCCACTCGGCAAAGTAGCCGTCTTTCCGGGGCAGCTCGGGGTAATCCGCCTCGGTAAACGATGCACCGTAAGTAAAGGTGCGCTGGTCCACGATGTGGCCGTCGGCCATAAAGGTCAGCGTCAGCTTCTGGAAGCCCTTGGGCGCGCCCTCCAGTACCCGCATGGTATCGTAATCAATGGGCTCTGCCTGACCGGCACGGCTGATGCGGTCAACGCCGTGCAGGGTATCGGAGACAAACAGGTTCCCCGTGAACGTACCATCCTGGCCGCCGGAAATGGCGCCCCAATACTGACCGTCGGTGTTGCTGCTGCTCGTGGAGAGGGCCACTTCGGAGTCATCCCCGTCATCGTCCGGCTCATGGATATCCACCATGGCGCGGTTATCCTTGATGATGCAGCTGTTGCCGGTCAGGACACTGTCCGCGCCCTGGCCCACAATGCCGCCAATGTACTTGCTGCCGGTCAGCTCACACTTGGCCCAGTTGGAGATCAGCTTTGCGGAGGAACGGCCTGCAATGCCGCCCACCTTGTTGTTGCCATCCACTTTGCCGTAAGCTTCGCAGCCCGTGATGTAGCCCAGATCCATCTCGCCGCAGATGCCGCCTGCCGCCTCTTTCTTGGAGGTAACGGTGCCCTCGTTGACACAGTTCATCACCACCGCGCTGATGGTGTACTCGGTGCGCAGGAGCGAACGGTTCTCATCCTTATCGTCGTCTTCGGGGTCAAGGGTGTTCTCCACCGCCATGGTACCCGCGATGCCGCCCACATTCATGTCGGCTTCCACGGTGCCGCGGTTGGTGCAGCCCTCGATCTTGCCCTCGTTCTGGGCCGTCAGGTTCTCGGACTCGTCTTCAAAGATGTTCTTGCTGCCGGGGTCGCTGATCTCTTCCACAGCATCCAGCAGCAGGTTGGAGACCACATTGATCTGGTCGTTGATGGAGCGGAGGTTGCTGGTGAGGGTGTTGCTGGCCGAGAGCATATCCCGGTTGAGGGTGCTCATCTGGTCGGTCATGTTCGTCACAGCGTCAAACAGTTCATCCTTGGTCGCGGTCATCTCGGAAGAGGGGCGCGGCACATGGATGGGATCCTGCTCCGCCAGCCAGTGGACGATATCCGCCGCCTGGCTGGTCATGCTGGTCAGGCCGCTCATGCCCTCCGCCATGATGCCGAGGCTGGCGGACATGTGGCCCAGCGTTGCGCTGGTGAGGGCGGAATCCGTCTTGAGGATATCCAGAGACTTGTCAAAATCATCCGCAGCCTTGCCCAGATCCTGTGCGGCATCGCTCAGGGAATCCAGACCCGCCTGAATGGAGGCATTGCCGGAACTGATGTTGCCGGTGTTGAAGCCCAGCTGATCCAGAATATCTTCCAGATTGCCCAGCCGGTCGCCCACATTGCCAAGCGCGCCGGACATGCTGGTAAGGGCAGAAGCCATCTGGGGATCGCCCTGCTCCGAAACGAGGTTGGCGGTGTTGCCCAGCAGCGCGCCGATCTGCGTGGCCAGGCCTGCCATGTTGCCCACGGCGCGGGTGACCTGCTTGCCGGCGGAAGCCAGCTGGCCGTCATCGGCCAGCAGCGTGGCGCTCCGCAGCAGGCCCAGGCCGGTGGTCAGCAGCTTCATCTGGCCGCTCATGCCGGAACCCAACGAGAGGATGCTCATGGCGGAATTCGCTACCTGCAGCAGGGAGATGGCTGTTTTGATGTGATCGTCCACCGCGTCACCGGACACGCTGGAATAGCCGCCCAGAATGGTGCTGATGGCGCTGCCCAGGCCGCTGTCATCCTTGCCCGGCAGCGAGGCGATCAGATCGTCCAGGCCCTTGCTGATCTGCTCCAGACCCTGTTTGCTGGAATCCAGCGCGTCGCTGGCCTTGTGCGCGCCGGAAGAAGCCTTGGCCAGTGCCGTGGAGGCGGTCAGCATCTCGGCCGCCATCTCCGCGGTGACCCACTTGAGCTGGCCCACAGCGGTGGTCATCTTATCCAGTGCGTCGGCACCCGTGTCCATCACGGGCTCCAGCCGGGTAAATGTATCGGAGATGAGGTCGCCCGTGCGGTCCACCTCGTCCGCCACTTCGTCAAAGTAATCGCCTCCCTGCTCCTGCAGACGGCGGGCTGCCTGCACGGCAGTGTCCATCTGAGAGTTCAGGGTGTTGAGGTCGGTATTGAGGAGGCTGGTGCTGCCGTCCATGTCATCGGCCGCGCCGTTGACCATGGTGTGCAGCGTGTCCAGCTCGGTGCGCAGACGGTTGATGGTGCTCTGGTCCAGGTCCAGCTCCACATAGGGCTCTGCCTGGCCGGCAATGCCGCCCACGTCCTTGCGGCCCTGTACCAGGCCCTGGTTGACACAGCCGGAGATCAGGCCATCGGTCCGGCCCACGATGCCGCCCACGTTATAGCCTACATGGGCATAGCCCACGTCGCCCGCGTTGGCACTGCTGAGGATCAGGCCGGAGGAGCGGCCGGCAATGCCGCCGGTATCCGAGGAGACATTGGAGATGTTATTGCTCAGGTCATCGCCCATATCCTTCTTGACCAGCTCCAGCAGGGTGGCCGGGAGGCCCTCCATATCGAGGGCGGACTCCTGATACTCGGAGTTGACGGCACCCACATTGGTGCAGCCGGTGATGACACCGAGGTTGTAGCCCACGATGCCGCCGGTGGAATACGCACCGCTGACCATGGCACGGGAGGTGCTGTGGTCGATGGTTCCGCTCGTCTCATTGCGGCCCACCAGACCGCCCGCCTCCTCCTCGCCGTGGACAGCACCGGAGAACGTGCAGTTGATGATGGTGCCGTAGTTGGTGCCCACCAGACCGCCTGCGGTCTTCTGGGTGCCAGCGGGATTGACCACACCCTTGATGGTAAGGTCCTGAATGGAGCCGCCCTCTTCCAGGATGCCGAAGAAGCCGGCTGGAGAATAAGCCCCCATGAGGCTGACATCCGAGATGGTGTGGCCGTTGCCCTTGAACGCGCCGCTGAACGACGCAACGGGGGCCCACTCCGTATCCTCCAGCGAGAGGTCTTCCTGCAGGATCACGGTCTTGCCTTTGGACCACTGATCAAAGCCGCATTTGTCGGCAAAGGCCAGCAGGTCCTGCACGCTGTTGATATAAACGGTGTCGGTCTGCGCTTCATCAGCCGCAAAGACCGGCAATGCAATGCTCACTGCCAGCACAAGGGCCAGCAGCGCAGCGGTCAGGCGGTGCAGCAGCCGGGTGCTGCCCGCCGCAGACTCACTGTTTCGGTTCTGCTTTGGGTTCATCATGGTTTTCCTCCTGCACCTCCTGTAAGATTTTGCCCGAGAGAACGGTCAGGTGGACATCGCCGTCCACGATGGCGTTCATGGTGCCAGCCACCGAGCCGTGCACCTCGCCCTGCACCATGCCGTTGACCCGCACCCGGCCGCTGGCCGTATTGGTGTGGAGCACCACATGATGCATGGAGAACGATGTCATATCCACCAGCTTGCCGCCCACCAGCAGGATCTGCGGCAGGACGAACAGTACCAGGAAGATGGAGATGATGGTACCGCGGCCCAGGCACTGGCCGATGCCCACGATGCAGGCATCGGACGTCATCTGACCGATCAGGGTACCGGCCACCGTCATGATGGTGCCGGAGGTGAGGATGGTGGGGAACGCAAAGTTCAGCGTCTCGATCATGGCCGTCTTATGGTCCATCTTATCCCGCAGCTCGTTGTAGCGGGTTGCAATGACGATGGCGTAATCGATGTTTGCACCCATCTGGATGGAGCTGACGATCAGGTAGCCCATAAAGTACAGCGGCGTGTGGATAAAAGCGGGGATGGAGAAGTTGACCCAGATCGCGCCCTCGATGACGAGGATCAGCAGGATGGGCATTGCCACTGACTGGAACGTGAACAGCAGGACGATCAGCACAATCAGCACGGAGACCACGCTGACCACGATGTTGTCGATGGCAAACGACTTCTGGAAGTCGTACTCGTTGGTGGCGTCGCCCGCCAGATAGATATCGCCGTCCGGGTAATACTTCCGGGCGATGGTGCGCATCTGGTCGGTGAACTCATACATCTCATCCCCGCTCTGGAGGCTGGGGTTCAGGTAGACCAGAATACGGTTGTAATCCGCGCCCTGCAGCTGGGCCTTTGCGCTCAGCATCTGGGTCTGGGCATCATGCAGGTCGTCGATCTGATCCTGGTCTAGGCTGACAATGCCGGAATCGACCTCGTCACAGACGTAGAGGAACATATCAATGAGCGGCACACTGTAGTTGGAGAAGTTGCCAATGACCTGGCCGTACTCATCATTTTCCAACGCGTAGCCTGTGTAGACCACTTGGGCCAACTCGTAATCCAGGCCCGCCATCTCAGAGAACTGGCGGGAAGTGAGCCGGTCTTCCAGCATGTAGCCGTCCATGGCCTCGATGTTGGAAAGGCCGCGGGTGTGGTCCACCTCATCGTGGCTTTCCAGTTCTTTGATCATGGCTGCTTCCACCCGGTAATCGTCGTTCTTTGGTACGACGAGAGCCACCAGGTTGGACTTGGTAAAGTTTTCGTCGATCATGTTATCGGCGATCTGCGTCTCATTCAGCACTGGCGTCTTGATCGGGCCGTAGCCATAGGCGTAGGGGCACTGTGTCTGGAAATGGTAGGCAAACACCAGCACCACTGCAAAGACGATGGGAACGATCTTGCGGGTTTTGTAAGCATAGCGGCCCACGAACGAGATCTTGGGCACAAAGTTGCGGTGCTTGGTCTTGCTCATGTAAGGGCCAAACAGCATCAGCAGGCCGGGCATGACCACGAAGACCGACAGCATGGAGAACAGGATGGCCTTGATCAGGCAGATGGCCATATCCGGGCCGATCTTGAACTGCATGAACAGCATGGCCACCAGACCGCCGATGGTGGTCAGGGAGCTGGAACTGATCTCCGGGATACTCTTGGCCAGCGACTCGATGACCGCCTCTTTCAAGGGCAGGGTCTCGTGTTCTTCTTTAAAATGGTTGCAGAAGATGATGGCGTAGTCCAGCGAAAGGGCCAGCTGCAGAATGTTCGTGACCGAGTTGGAAACGAACGAGATGGTGCCCAGCAGGAAGTTGGTGCCCATGTTGAGGATCATGCCCACCACGAAAGTGAGCAGCAGCACGGGAACTTCCGCATAGGTCTGGGAGGTGAAGATCAGCACCACCACAATGATGATGGCAACATACACCATGATGACATTGACTTCACGCTCAATCGTCTCCTCCTGCGTATTGCCCAGCGAGGTGGAAACGTAGATATCGTAGTCTTTCAGGTACTCCTTGACGCTTTCCAGCGTTTCCAGACACTGGTCGTCGTCCTCGGGGTAATCGAATGTGATGGAGTACAGCGCCGATACATTATTATAATGGGCGGTGGTATCATCGTACTCGATCATCTGGATGCCCCTGAGGCCCGCCAGCTCGTCGTTCAGCTGGTCTGCCTCGTCCGGCGTGATGTTTGCCACCATGACATCGGCAGAACCGTAGGTGGTAAACTCTTTCTCCATAATGTCCAGGCCCATGCGGGTCTCGCTGGTCTTGGGCAGATAGGTGGTCAGGTCGCTTTCCACCTTGACCCAGCTGCGGGAGAAGATGGTGAAGACGGCCCCCAGAATGACGATGAGGAACACAAGGTTGCGCCGCTCAACAATTTGCAGCGCGAGCTTGTGCATAAAATCGTTTTTGGGCTGTTCCTGCTCGGTCATCGTGTTCCCTCCTCTCGGCAAATTGGGGCCTGGGTGAGTATCCCCGGGCCGCCGCGCGGTTCTTCGGCAGCTGATACGGCCTTTTGCAGCCGTGACAGTTTCTTCATAGGGTGCCTCCTATTTGTGAATTTGCAAAAGAAAAGCAGACAAAATTTGTACAAATGTAATATTAACCCAACTTTTTTTAAAAAGCAAGCGACAAAAACGGCAAAATGATGAAAAAGGATGGCGGACAAAAATCTTTTGCCATACGTTTGCCTCAGGCGTTTTTCGCCCTCTGCCACCCTGCACAAACCACCCGCACCGGGCTACCTTTTTTTGTGCCAAACGCCAAAGAGTGTTAACAAATTTCGACGGGACTTGAAATCCATAGCGGAGTGGTATAGTATAAGGCCAGAGAGTAATCCTACCGCATCACTCGGGATTCAATCCCAAGCCATGCAGTCCCTGATATCATTTGGAGGTGTATTCCATGAGCAGTCCCCTACTGGAAGTCAAAGATCTGCAGGTTACCGTAGGCGAAGAGCAGAAAGTGCTTCTGGACGGTTTGAACCTGACCATTTATCCCGGTGAGACCCATGTTCTGATGGGCCACAACGGTGCCGGTAAATCCACCCTGATGAGCGCCCTGATGGGCGACCCCCGTTATACCGTTACCCGCGGCCAGATCATTTTCAAGGGTCAGGATGTGACCCACGAGCCTGCCGATGTGCGGGCAAAGCTGGGCATGTTCCTCTCGTTCCAGACCCCCGAAGAGATCCCCGGCATCACGCTGGAGAATTTCCTGCGCACGGCCCAGAACGCCATTACCGGCAAGCCCGTCAAAGTGTTTGCGTTCCGTAAGGAGCTGGCCCAGCAGATGGAAGCGCTGGGCATGGATGAGAGCTATGCCGACCGCTATTTGAATGTGGGCTTCTCCGGCGGCGAGAAGAAGAAGAGCGAGATTTTGCAGCTGCTGATGCTCAAGCCCTCTCTGGCCCTGCTGGACGAGACGGACTCCGGCCTGGACGTGGATGCCGTGAAGACGGTGGCACAGGGCGTGCGCGCTTACCACAACAAGGACAACGCCCTTATCATCATCACCCACAACGCCAAAATCCTGGAGGGCCTGCATGTGGACTACGTCCATGTGCTGGACGACGCCCACATCGTGCGCACCGGCGACGGAAGCCTGGTCAATGAGATCATCGAGGAGGGCTTCCGTGCGCTGAAGGAGGACGAAGCCAAATGAGAGCCTTTGAAACAGAAAAGACCGACGTTGCCGAGGTGGACCGCAGCATTTACGACATCAAGGACAAGCCCAACGCTGCCTTTGAGGTCCATTCCGGCCTGACCCCGGAGATCGTCGAGAAGATTTCCGAGGAAAAGAATGACCCCGAGTGGATGCGCATTTTCCGCCAGAAGAGCCTGCGCATCTACAACTCCATGCCGGTGCAGAACTGGGGCCCCTCCATTGAGGGGCTGGACATGAGCAATATCGTCACTTATGTCCGCCCCAAGACTGAGATGCGGGGCAAGTGGAGCGAGGTGCCCGACGACATCAAAAACACGTTTGAGCGGCTGGGCATCCCCAAGGCCGAACGGGCTTCGCTGGCTGGTGTGGGTGCCCAGTATGACTCCGAAGTGGTCTACCACAACGTCAAGGCCGAGGTGGCCGCACAGGGCGTGGTTTACACCGATATTGAGAGCGCCCTCAACGGCCCCTATGCCGAAATGGTGCGTACCCACTTTATGAAGCTGGTGCCCCCTACTGACCACAAGTTTGCCGCCCTGCACGGCGCGGTCTGGAGCGGCGGCTCGTTCGTGTATGTCCCGGCGGGTGTCAGTGTGGAGATCCCGCTGCAGTCCTACTTCCGGCTCAACGCGCCGGGTGCCGGCCAGTTTGAGCACACCTTAATTATTGTGGACAAGGGCGCTTACCTCCACTTCATTGAAGGCTGCTCCGCTCCTAAATATAATGTAGCCAACCTTCACGCAGGCTGCGTGGAGATCTACGTTGGTGAGAACGCCCGGGTGCGCTACTCCACCATTGAGAACTGGTCCAAGAACATGTACAACTTGAACACCAAGCGTGCCAAGGTGGAAAAGGGCGGCACCATCGAGTGGGTGTCCGGCTCGTTCGGCTCTCACACCTCCTGCCTCTACCCCATGAGCATTCTGGCGGGCGAGGGTGCCCGGATGGAGTTTACCGGCATCACTTTTGCGGGTGCCGGACAGGATCTGGACACCGGTGCAAAAGTGGTTCATGCTGCTCCCAACACCAGCTCCCACATCACCACCAAATCCATTGCGCGGGACGGCGGCGTCTCCAACTTCCGCAGCTCTGTCACCGTGCTGCCCAATGCCACGGGCTCAAAGTCGGCTGTCTCCTGCGAGAGCCTGATGCTGGATGACCGCTCCCGCTCTGATACCATTCCGGAAATGGACATTCGCTGCGACGCCGTGGATGTGGGCCATGAGGCCAAGATCGGACGCATCAGCGAGGAAGCCGTCTTCTACCTGATGAGCCGCGGCCTCTCGGAAGAGGATGCCCGTGCCCTCATCGTGGGCGGCTTTGCAGAGCCCATTGCCAAGGAGCTGCCCGTGGAGTACGCCGTGGAGATGAACAACCTTATCCATCTGGAAATGAAAGGCAGCATTGGCTGAAAGGAGGCCGGGAACGATGAATGATTTAAACATGAACCGCCTGCCTGTCCCCACCTGGAACCAGTGCGGTGTCAATTCCGCCCCTAAAGCGGCGGCACTGCCCGCTGTCCCGGCGGACGACTGGGGCGAGGTGAACCTTGCCTTTACCCTGCCCGCCGGTGTGGGGGAAGCCGAAGAAGATTTTACCACCTTTGCCGAGAGCGGCATGGGTGCAGAGACCGATGCATTTTTGCTGGGGAACGCCAATGTCCGCTCGGCCCTCACCGTGGCCGAGGGCGTGGAGGTAAACGACCCCGTCCAGTTTGAAGTCACACTGGACGCCGCTCACCCCACGGCCCTGAGCGTGTTCTCGCTGGACGCAAAAGCCCACAGCAGCGTGACGCTGGTGCAGGTGGTGCGTGGCGACGCCGAAAACGGTGTGGCCGCTTCCCTCACCCGCATCCGCACCGGAGAGGGTGCCCATGTCAAACTGGTACAGATTCAGCTGCTGGGCAGCAAGGCCCGCCGCTGGAACGCCGTGGCCGTGGAAGAGGGCCCCGGTGCCAAAGTGGAGCAGGTGCGTGTGGAGCTGGGCGGAAGTCTTTCCGCCTGCGGCACCCGCGCCATGCTGGGCACTCCCAAAAGTGAATATGACCTGGACGCCGTCTATTTTGGCGGCGAGGATGCCGTGCTGGATTACAATGATGTCTCCGTCCACACTGCCAAGGACACCCTGTGCGAGATGCACACCGCTGGCGTCCTGACCGGCAATGCCGATAAGATCCTGCGCGGCACCATTGATTTCCGCCGGGGCGCCAAGCGGGGCGTCGGCCATGAGAGCGAGGATGTGCTGCTCTTCAGCCCCCACGCCCGCAACCGCACCGCTCCCCTGATCCTCTGCGGAGAGGAAGAAGTCGAGGGCCAGCACGCGGCCTCCATTGGCCGCTTGGACGAAGCAAAACTCTACTATCTGCGCTCCCGTGGCCTGAACGAGGCCCAGGCCCGCCGCCTGATGGTAGACGCCCGCTTTGCCCCCGCCATTGAAAAGATCCCGCTGGAAGCTCTGCGGGAGGAAGTACGCACCGAAGCAGCAAGGAGGCTGGATGAGACATGCTAACCACACAGAACAACCCTTGGGTGAAAGATTTCCCCATTCTGGCCGCTGACGAAAACGGCAATCGGCTGGTCTATCTGGACAGCGCCGCCACCACCCAGCACCCCCAGCAGGTGCTGGATGCCGTGCTGCACTACTACCAGAAAGACAATGCCAACCCCCACCGGGGCGTGTATGAGCTGGCCATGCGTGCCACCGACGCCCACGAAGGAGCCCGCCACCGGGTGGCGCGGTTCTTTGGGGCCGAGGATGATGAGATCGTCTTCACCCAGAACACCACCGAATCCTTGAATCTGGTGGCCTACAGTTATGGCCTGCATTTCCTGCATGAGGGCGACGAAATCGTGATCTCTGTGGCCGAGCACCACTCCAATCTGGTGCCCTGGCAGCGGGTGGCGAAAGCAACGGGTGCCAAGCTCGTGTACCTCTACCCCGGCCCGGACGGCCACCTGACCGCCGAGGAGCTGGACAAAAAGATCACTTCCAAGACCAAACTGGTCGCCATCGGCATGGTGTCCAACGTGCTGGGCCTGCGTGCCCCGGTGGAAGAGATCGTGGCACGGGCCCACGCGGTGGGCGCTGTGGTGGTGCTGGACTGCGCCCAGAGCGCCCCGCACATGCCCGTTGATGTCAAAAAGCTGGAGGTGGATTTTGCGGCCTGCTCCGCCCACAAGCTCTACGCCCCCATGGGCATGGGAGCCCTCTATGCCCGCAAGGAGCTGCTGGATCAGATGCCCCCGTTCCTCAGCGGCGGTGACATGATCGGTGCCGTGCATGAGCACACGGCCACTTGGGCCGAGGGCCCCCGCAAGTTTGAGGCAGGCACCCGGAACGTGGGCGGTGAGGTCGGCTTTGCAGCCGCACTGGATTATATGGACGCCATTGGCTGGGATGCCATGATGGCCCACGAACATGCCCTGCTGGAGCGAATGCTCAAGGGAATGGCCTCCATGCCCTGGCTGACCGTCTACGGCGAACCCGTGGCGGACAAGCGGTTCGGCGTGGTGTCGTTCAACGTGCAGGATGTCCACCCTCACGATGTCGCCACCATCCTGGATGCAGGCGGTGTGGCCATCCGTGCCGGACACCACTGTGCCCAGCCCCTGATGGATTTCCTGGGCATCGGCTCCTGCTGCCGGGCAAGTCTTGCCCTCTACAACACGGAAGAAGACGTGGACGCCCTGCTGAATAATCTGGAAAACGTACGAAAGGTGATGGGCTTATGAACCTGAACGAGCTCTATACACAGATCATTACCGAGAACAGCCGCAGCAAACAGAACCGCCACCCGGTGGAGGGTGCCACCCACAGCCTGGAGGGCGTCAACCCCAGCTGCGGCGATGACATCACCCTGCAGCTCCGGGTCATGGACGGAAAGATCGAGGATGCCGGATTCATCGGCACAGGATGCGCCATCTCCCAGGCCTCTGCTTCCCTGATGATCGACCTGGTCAAGGGCCGCACCGTGGAGGACGCCCGCCGCCTCATCGGCCTGTATTTTGATATGATCAAGGGCAAAATCACGCCGGAGCAGCTGGATGATCTGGAAGACGTGGCCGCCCTGCAGGGCATTGCCCATGTCCCCGCCCGCGTCAAGTGCGCCGTGCTGGCCTGGCACACGCTGGAAGAGGCACTGGACGGCGAGGGAAAAATTTGATTTCCGGATACGCAAAAATGAGAGGACTTGCGAGCCCTCTCATTTTTTATATAACCCATCTGCCGGACATTCGCGTCCATGATCTTCGGCACAGCCACGTTTCTCTCTGTATTGAGCTGGGCTATTCCGTCGTTCTGGTGGCGAGGCGCATCGGCGATACTGTTCCCGTCGTCATGCGGACCTATGCCCATTTGTACCCTAACAAGCAGCAGGAGCTTGTGTCGAAGCTGGAGGCCATCGTCTCCCCAACTTCTAACAACGATGACTCTGATTTGATGTCACTCGGCTAGGCCGAAAACAGGTGATGTCACGGCCCGTTTTGTGATGTCACGATGTCAAAAAAGCCCCGGAAAGTTTCGATTTCTCGTTGCTTTCCGGGGCTTTCAAATTATTC
>ERZ773104.2182-NODE-2182-length-22855-cov-8.404079_pt1 | contig 22855 bp, 27 predicted proteins | sample MGYA00511920_ERZ773104 | MGnify/ENA primary metagenome ERZ773104 (study PRJEB29015, sample SAMEA2737857) | human gut metagenome | biome: human gut; feature: human-associated habitat; material: faeces | place: China | collected 2012 ...
ACCACGAATTACAGGATTATGAAAATACAATTTAGATTGTGAAGCAAGAGGACTCTTCGGAGTTCTCTTTTTATATTTCTACATCATCACTAATCGCCTTATTAAATCTCTGGCTATTCTCGCCACTGCCAAAACATTTTCCCAGCGTTATTGTATTAAATGTAAGGAGGACAGAAAAGAAAATGTCCGAAACAAAATAGTAAATGCGAAACGCAGGAGGAAAAAATTATGTGCAGAAAATTAGTAGTAACCAACGAGATTTTTTTAGGAACAAGAGCAATCTGTTATGAATCCTACAGCTTACCCAAGGGGGAGGTCGTGGAACTGACAGAGAAGCAGATCAAAGATGCCCTGAAAGGCATTACTACGGATGAGGTTTATGGTCTGGAGTTATCCGAAACAGGGGAATTGGTAATGGATAAAAAGAACTTTTTCACCACCAACATGATGAAGAAAATCCACACCAACACTTTAATTCCCATGGTCGAGGAGGACTGTTTAGCCAACCTTTTCTATATTGTGATCGGTACACATAAGGAAAAGGGAAATACCATGTATGATGTGATTTCCTCCCGATATGAGAGAACCAGCTTCACGGAGGAAAAAGTAAAAACGCTGTTGGATATGCATATCATCAGTGCCGGGGCGAAACTGGAAAATGGTGCGGTAGTGGTGGCATCTCTGGAAAAACCAACAGCACCTGTGGCGGATGGAAAACAGAAAGCGGATAAGGAGAAGTCGGACACCCTGTAATGGGGTGTCCGTTTCTTTTCGGAGGGCAGCAGTATGAAAGTATATGGATACACGAAAGATAAGCAAGGGATCATGGAAATAGAAAATTCTCTCAAGGCAGAGCAGGCGTTTGTCGGAGGTCTGATAGAATGTACGGCGTTGACAGAAGAGATAGACCTGATCTGCAATGATGAGGGGTGGATGATAGGACTGGAACCGAGGGTGGCAATACCGGAGAGCGAAACGATCATAGCCGGGGATTGTTTTATCTGCCGCCATGACCGCAGAGGTAATTTTCAGAGTATCAGAGAGGAAGATATCCCCCTCATAGAATCAAAAGTACAGTACATCACTGAGGAAATGTTACTCAGACTGGCTTTATTAAAATATTTTGGGATGCTGTAAGCAGGAGGTGTGAAAACATGGAGATAGAATTTATCATGCAGATTTTAAGTAATCAGTCAATGTTTAATTTTGCGTGTTTTATGTTTATCTGTTGTGCATTCGTCTGGTTATGTGAGAAAGCCAGAAGTTATATAATACGACTTATTCAGTATATAACAAAAAATATATAATTTTCAAAGGATCCTGCCTATGCAATTTGTAGGCAGGGTTCTTTTCATGTAAAAAATAATATTTTCGTTTATTCTACATTGTGCTACGATAGGTAATGTAGGAGGGAAAACAAATGAGCGAGAAATTAGATGTACTGAACAGAAAAGATTTTATCGACAAATTGATTCAATTAGTAGAAGGCTTTGCGGACAAAAAACAAGGTTGTTGTTTTGGAATTGATGGTGCGTGGGGAAGTGGGAAAACTTTTGTACTGGAGAAATTTGAGGAACAGTTAAAGGTCATCCAATCAGAAGAGACAGCAGAGGATAAATATTATGTATTTCATTATGACTGTTGGAAATATGATTATTATGAGGAACCGACAATTGCAATAATTACGGCAATGTTGGATGAAATTGATCGGGAACTGAGTTTATTTTCCAAGGACGTAGAGAATGCAGGTAAAGTAGCAGTAGAAACAGTAAAGACAACATTGAAAAAAATAGCCAGTGAATTGTGTAAAAATAAGATAGGCATAGATTTGGTAGAAGTTGCAAGTGAGATACTAGATAAGACAGATAAGGAAAAAGTCAAAGATTTCGATTCATTATATGGTTTTAAAAAGGCTCTTGAGGAAACGAGGAAGGGCATGCAAGAAATTGCGAATGATAAAACAGTTGTTATAGTTGTTGATGAATTAGATAGATGCCTGCCAACATATTCTATTAAGGTTTTGGAAAGATTACACCATATATTCAATGGATTGGACAATGTCATTGTTATTGTATCTATGGATAAAAGTCAACTGGAACATTCCATTAAGGCTATATACGGAAAAATAGATGTAGATACATATCTTAGAAAGTTTATATCATTTAAAGTTTATTTAAACATAGAACGTGCTGAAAATTATATTTATAAATATGAAACATATACTGAATTATTTCAAGATATCGATGTGAATAAAATAGAATCCTTTTTGGGAAATATAATGCTTGGACTAGATATGCGTACACAAGAAAGAATTTTTAGAAAAGCAGAAATTATTCATAATTTAGTTTCAGATGGAGAAATCATGGACAGTAGTATCATGACATTTGAAATATTATTCCTTACAGTGGCATTTAGAATGAAAACAACTGACATATCATGGATTGTTAATCCAACATTATATGTAGATATTGAAGGAAAATTATCGAAAGATTATTATATGCTGTTGAGAACGTATGAACAGACAGCAAGATCAAGTGGAGAAGTATATAATTATACAATAGTATGTATTCAAGATGACTGGCTTGGAAGAACATTTTATTGGTTAGCTAATGCGTTTGAATCATATGCGAATGGTGTATGTGGTCCATACTACTATAAAAAACCAGTGAGAAAAGAATTGCCGGTAATAAAAAAATTTGTAGAACTTGTAAATACAATAGATGTAGATTGATTTCATAGAGCAATTAGGGAGATACCAATTATCATTTTGATAGTTGATATCTTTAAACAGAAAGGCAGTCCCGATAACTGGGATTGCCTTTCTGTTTTTGTGAAAAAATAGTGCGTCAAAAGGTATGAATGTGAATTGAAATACTTCAAAAGTGTGAAACCAGAGATTTGAAACAAAATAAATGGGGAGAAAAAAGTGTGTCAAAAAGTATGATTTATGACAGGTTTCAAAATTTTTGGATATGAAATAGTTTAGTGGATGCACCGCCTGTTTTGATATAGCATTTCTATTTTCAATAAGATGCTGTAATTCCTGCCTGCCGGTAAGAAGAAATAAAAAATTTATTTTATTAAAAGCTTCAGAGGAGAGAGGAGGTTTCACCTTATGATAACTTACGCATACGAGAGAGTTTCCAGTAAAGACCAGAACTTAGAGAGACAGGAAACAGCAATCAGAAATTACAGACCGAATATTTCCGATGCTAATATCTTTAAGGACAAAGTGACAGGCAAGACATTTGACAGAGAGCATTACAATGAAATGAAAATCATTCTGGAGCATCTTTCCAAAGTCAATGCCACGAATGACCTGATAGAAGTAGTCTTTGAGGAAATGGATCGTCTTGGCAGAGACAAAGAGAGTATCAAGAAAGAATTGCAATGGTACAAGAATCATGGAATTTATATCAGAATCTTGGAACTGCCATCCACCTTGGTAGATATAGATTCCAATAATAAATGGGTCATGGACATGGTAACCAACATTCTGATTGAGGTTTATGCAACCATGGCACAGCAGGAACTTGAAAAACGAGCTAAGCGGCAGACCGAAGGTATCATAGAGGCACAAAAGAAAGGAATTAAGTTTGGTCGTCAGCCAATCCAACTCAACGAATCAGAGTTTATGACAGTTTATAATTCATGGAAGGCTGCGGAGATTAACGCACGGCAGGCAATGAATATTTTAGGCATCAAACCGAACACCTTTTACCGAAGAGTAAAAGAGTACGAAGCCACACAGAACATTCAACCAAAAGCAACCAAGACAAATGAGGCAGTTATATAAGGAGGTGCAGCAATGAAAAATAAATGGGGAAGGCGCATCGGTGTATTTGCATTAGCAGCAATTTCCAGTGCCCTCATGTTTTCTACAAATGCAATTACTGCAAAAGCAGCTGATAATGAGTGGACATATAGTTATACCGGTGGGGTTCAGTCATGGACTGTTCCATATAATGGTAAGTATATGCTGGAAGTTTGGGGCGCACAAGGTGGTAATGATACTCATAATAGCGGAGGACTAGGTGGATATGTCTGTGGAAAGATAGCATTAAATGAGGGAGATGTACTTTATATAGTCATAGGTGGTACAAATGGATACAATGGCGGTGGCACATCTACAGACAACCATGATGCCTATGGGCAAATGAATATTTATGGTGGCGGTGCATCACATATAGCGACCACCAATAGAGGAGTTTTAGCAAATTATGTCAGTAATAAAAGCGAAGTACTAATTGTTGCAGGAGGTGGAGGCGGAGCAGGTTTTTCTTCTGAAGGTGTTTATCGTGGTGGCTATGGCGGTTCCGGGGGCGGAACCAATGGTGGAAACGGTGGAAGTATGGGAGAAGATAATTCTATACCGGGTGCTGGTGGAGCCCAAAACGATGGTTATGCGTTCGGTAGAGGGGCATCCCTTGGAGGGTATTATGCCGGACCAGGTGGTGGCGGCTGGTACGGAGGAAAATCTGGGTATAACCGATCTGGCGGTGGTGGTGGCTCCGGATATGTGAATACTGGAAAACTCACCGATGGTTCCATGGCAAACGGTGTACGCTTAGGAAATGGATATGTTAAGATAACAGCTTTGCATACACACACCTATACGTCTAAAATTACAACCAATCCCACCTGTACAAAAGACGGCATAAGAACCTACACCTGTACCGGTTCAGCGACTGATGCCGCCTGCGGTCATCAGTATACAGAGATTATTCCGAAATTAAATCATGATTGTTCTGTGGTAGTTCCATTAGGAACGAAAGGCTATGAGGTGCCTGGTCGTCCAGGATATTTCTATACAAGAAAATGTAGCCGTTGCGGCAGTCATTATTGCAGGGAAGAGTTGGGACAATTTTTACAACAGACCTTTGTGAAATATATGGACACAAATGGTAATTATCCGAATGACTGGAAACTGGCAGACAGTAAGCTGGTCATTTATGGTCAGTATTACAGTTGGGAATATGCTGACAGGCAAGAATTTAAAGGAAATTCAGTATATTATAAAGTAACGAAAGCGAATGATAATTATGTTTGCATCGAAAGAAAGAAGTACCAACAGCAGGTAATTGTTTATTACCAGAACGCAGATGGTCTGGGCGATGCAGATGCCACTTTCACTCCGATTACAGAGGTCTCCGGTGATTATTTCTATGGTTCTCAGGTAACATGGAAATATACACCACGGGTGGAGTACAACGACACTGTAACCAGTAGCAGAAGAGATGGAACGGTGTGCACCAGCCTTACATACAACGTAACGGATCATAAAGTAACAGAGTTCTGGGCGTTCCGAAAGCTGGTTACCTTAGATATTAACGGCGAGTACTTATGGAAAGCCAGCGTAGATGCTTCCGATGAATCGGGTACGAAATATAAATATCCGAATCTTGGATATTCTGCAACAGACTCCAATAATAATATGGGAACCTTTGATATTTATATTAATGGAAAGTTAGATACCCAGAAAGGACATAATATCAGAGATTATTACAGAACCGATATTTTATACGGCTCAAAATGGGAAGTAGAAAATATCGAATCCGATGCCGGTAAGCATTATTACGGCTCCGATGTCAATTAAGCCATTTCCCAAAACACCTCATTTTCATAGACAGCCTATCGCATCTTAACAATGCGGTGGGCTGTTTTGTTGTTTATTGAAAATTTCTCGTTGCAGCATATTCAATAGAAATTTAATAGCATCAAATTTTTAAAGTAGATACCACATCAACGCAGCATCCCTGATTTTTCGCAGGCATTTCCAGAGACATTGAATGTGTCCCAGCATTTTCTAAAAATTCTATTTTTCAATTTATGATTGAAGGAAAGTGATTTTTTTCTTCCCCTGCTTCAGAATGATTCTCAGCTACGTGTCCCCTTTTCGCTATGTATCATAGGTCTAAAAACTGATGGTATCACTTAAAAATAAAATTTTCGGGTAAATTTCGGAAGTTCTTTTCTACCATTTTTTCGCTGTGAAGGTTTATTGAAATTTCATTCCAAAGCATCCCATTTTCATCTTGCCAATCCTTTTATTCAGCGTTACATTCTTCTCCCACGGAGAAACCATTCCGGGAGAGGAGGTGACATTATTCATGGAAAATAACATAAAAATAGCATCTGACAGTCTTTCAGATGCTATGACGGTGCTTCAATTATTAGAGGTAAATGTGGAACAAGATGAATACGATCCGTATGTTCTTCGTAGTCTGCGCATAATAGATAATCTATTGCATACTGCAAAAACAGCATTGCCGCAAAGTGCCGTTTAACTCTTACGGAAACATTCAATAGTCAGTTTCAAAGCCTGTACCTGATCCGGGGATAGACCGTCAAGACTTATGATGTCCTTGCTTGTGGCTATATCTAAAAGATAGTCTACTGACACCTTATATTGGGTAGCCAGCTTTACCAGATTTGTCACCGATGGCAGGCGTTCGCCGGTTTCATAAAGACCGATGATACTGCTGGAAACACCAACCAGATCGGCAACCTGTTGCCTTGAAAGTCCTGCATTATTACGAGCACTTTTCAGTTTAGCACCTAAGTTTTCCAACATATCATCACCTCCGCACACTGCATACTTATAGTTTATCCGTCTGCTCTCTACAATAGGTTGCCAAGCGCAACTATATGTTGTATAATGCTACTAAAAGTAAAAATTATGTACTTAGAGTAACAGTACAGCACAGGAGGGTACAAATGGAGAAACTTACATTAGAACAGGTAAAGACATTGGTATGGGTAGCAGTACTTGATGAAACTGATTATGAGAATTTACCACTGGGAGAGAAAATTGCAAAACTCGACTATACCTCTTTTGATATTGAAATGGAGGACTATGTGGAAAGCCTGGAATACTTTTCAAAAATAGGAATATTTAAACCAGAAGATAAAGATACAGCTTATGTTCAGCTTGAAAGTCGGTACTTGGATGGACCTACAGATCTTATTCCGTGCTATGAATTAACTGAAAAGGGCAAGCGGGTTATGGAGAAGGTTCTTAAAAAGCTTGCGGAGTACGAGGATGAAGAGATAAAGGACAAGATAAATAGAACGATTGATATAATTAATTTTGTGAAGAACAAGTGGATGGATATTGTAGAGATTATTATAGCAATTCTGAAATAAGTTTACTGCCTGATTTTCTACTTGTATTTAATAATAAGTGATTTTTATTTTTATATTTTTTATGAGGATGCCTCTCGGCATCCTCATCGACTATTCTACATTATTTACAGGAGGTACTGCTTATATGTCGGGAAAGTTTATGAGAGTAAAAAGATTTATTATTCCTACACTCACAGCAGTGATTATCGCAAGCCAGCTTATGGGCTGCGCAGCTATGACCCAGTCTGAACTATTGCAGGCGATCAATAACGGAGACCAGATAGAGATAGAGGTCATAGAACCTGGCTTTGTAGAGGACGAGCAAGGTCAGGAAACCGCTCTGTCATGGACAGAGTTAGCGTCCCTTACTACCAATGCAGATCTTCGTAGCGGTTGGGATGATACCTTAGGTATTATTCGCACGGACGAAGGCAAAAACGGTGTATTTTATGTCAACGAAGCAGGAGACAACGAGAACAACAATACCTTAAAAGTGGTAATGCACAACAGAGCATTTGTCCAGTCCTTAGAGAGTGAGGACAGCCTGACGGCTCTTGCCGATGCTTCTCTGAAAAATTACGCAGACATTGAAGATAATGAAACAATGAAAGCCGTTTACATGGGAATCAATGGATATTTTAATCTGCTTCCTGATAACGAACCGAACTATGCAAATCCTGATTCTTCACTGATGAGAAATGAGTTCATGGCAATGGTTTACAGAGCAGACACCCCTGTTCAGGAGATTACCGCAGATGAAAATTTCGCAACGGCGGTAGGTAAGTCTGATTATAACATTTATGCGCAGGGAGTAAACGACAACGCATACTTAAGTACGGAGAATAAGAATTTAGATAACCTTACTTACAATGGAGCCATCAGCAGAGCAGAAGCCATCTACTTAATTGTAAATAGATATTTCAGTGAGGATTTTAATTCAGTTGATCTGAATAGTTCCAAAAGCAGTTTAACAGATGCTAAGGATGGTGGAGATATAGCAACGAAGCAGAAGTTCATTGAAAATGACAAGATGAAAGATCGTTGGAGAGCATACGAGTTACAATATGCAATACAGAATCCCGATGATGGACTTCCTACCGATCTATACAAAGCATTAGTAGTAGCAAACCAGAAAGGTTTAATCTCCGCAACTACGAGATGGGACGAAGCAATCACCCGTTCCGAAGCGGTAGAACTTCTTGTCACTGCATTACAGCAGGATGCATCCATGGAAACATTCAATTACAAGTTAGGTAATTATGATTCCGGCATGGACACCACCACAGAAAGCACCGGAACAGTGGAAGAATCAACAGATAACACTTCAACGGAAAGTAAGGCAGAAATAAACGAAAACGACTCCCAGACCTCCGAAGGAGAAGCCAATGAGGATAATATAGAACAGACAACTTCCAATTCTGATTCTTTGGATGATATTGCATCTGCAAAGTCCTACACCTTATCCGAACAGGAAAAAGCAGACCTAAAAGCCTTAGGAGCAACAGAGGAACAGATCAACAATGTAAAATCCGGTCAGGACTTCATTGATTTAGTTTATAAGTTAGTGAACGGCGATAGCAACTCTGCCGGAGGCAGTAGTAGTTCTTCCGCAGGCACTGATTCCAGCGAATCATCAGTTGACGAGGTGCACGATCCTAGTCGCGTTCCTCAGCTAGATATGACAAATGCTCCAGCAGGCCACATGTAACACCAGGTAATAGAAAAGAACATTAGATATATGCAGTGACATATATCTAATGTTCTTTCTCTTAAAGGATGTTAGAAGATAACAGGGGAGGATATCAGAGGTCACCGCCCCTCAATCACCAATACAGTTATGTTTATTCTCATTCATACCGATATTCAGCATAACATATAATATTTCGACCCCAGCATCCACAAAATATCAATCAAAATTTTCTGAAAATTTTAGAAGCGTCGATTTGTAATTTTCTTGATTCAGCGGTATAATATAATAAAAGAAAGGGGTATAGAATATGGCATTAAGTAATGCAGAAGCTAAAAAGAAACGAGATGAAGAAAAGAGACAAAATGCATTTAAGAATAGGAGACATGAAACAATAACTGCAAGCGAGCAAACTTACAATACATTTGAATATAAAAAGATTACTATTCTTTTAGAAGATAGAGGATATGCCTTTGACTATGTGAAGCAATTACTTAGGAACGTTTACAGTGACTTAAATTTTGAACTGATTGGTGCAAATGGGGAAGGGTCACTACTACATATTATTAGTTTTATAAAAGCAGACTTATTGATAGTAATATACGACCAATCAAATGATCCTAGTGTACTGACATATTGATATTTAGTTAAATATTTCTGGCTGTTATTGCCGTTTTATGGTACAATAAAAGAAACGGCGGTGATATCCTATGGCAAGACCAAAAAAGTACAAAATCAAACTTACGGATGATGAATTAAAAGAATTTAAATCTGTCATCCGAAAAAATAAAACATCCAAAACAATCCGATGCAGATGCCAGATTATTATTGACCTGGATGAGTCCCACGGAAAAGTATTGACTCATGAGCAGTCTGCAAAATCAAATGGTGTATGTCTGGCAACAGTAACCAATACTGTGAAAAAATATTTTGAGGGTGGTATTGATGCAGTAACTGAGTTTAAGCGTAATGTTAATTCTGATAATGCAAGGCGTGTGCTCGATGGACGTGCTGAAGCCCGTATCATTGAACTTGCCTGTGGTCCGGTGCCGGAAGGACATTCAAGGTGGACCATCCGGCTGCTGGAAGAGAAATCAAAAATTGTTCTTGATACTCCGGTCAGCCGTGAGGCAATCCGAAGAGCCTTAAAAAAAACAAACTTCGACCTCACAAAAACGACTACTGGTGCATCCCCAAAAAAGATGATGCCGAATTTATAGCATGTATGGAAGATGTCCTTGATGTATATGAACTCCCATACAATCCTGAAAGACCAGTTGTATGCATGGACGAAAAGCCTTACCAGTTACTGGGCGATGCAAGGAAACCACTGCCCATGCGTCCGGGTGACAATCAGAAAACAGATTCGGAATATGTCAGGAATGGTACCTGCAGCATATTTGCTTTTGTCGAACCGCTTGGAGGCACTCATCATGTCAGCGTGCGAGAACAACGTACTGCCTTTGACTGGGCAGAAGAGATAAAATATCTCGTTGATGTCATGTATCCTGATGCAGAAAAAGTAATTCTTGTTATGGATAACCTTAACACCCATAAAACGGCGTCCTTGTATAAAAGGTATCCAGCAGATGAGGCAAGACGAATTATCAAGCGTTTGGAAATTCACTATACACCCAAACATGGAAGCTGGCTTGACATTGCAGAAATAGAACTGAATGTAATGACCAGACAGTGTTTGTCACGAAGGATTGAAAACATTGCAAAACTTCGTGGAGAGCTAGCTGCGTGGGAAGTCGAGCGTAATACAGTCGCAGCAAAAGTTAATTGGCAGTTCCGAACTGCCGATGCAAGAGTGAAGTTGAGTTCATTGTATCCTAGGTTTACAACAGCTTCCGAATAGGAAGTTGTTGTAATGCTAAAAATCAATGTGCCAATACACTAGACTGTTACAAAATATAGATACAGAAATCAAAAAATTTAAACAAGGAAATCCCAAGGCAACCGTAGTGAAGATTAAACCAAGATCGTTTGAAGAAATAATACTGTCATACATTAATATTAAAGGTATAATTCATATAAATAATGCAAAAGGACGTCAACTTTTAGAAAAAATAAATGATTATGTAACTGGGAAGAGAGGAGATTACTCTTTAGCTAATTATGTAGTACATGAGAAACGAGTTACGGATGATATGATACTAGAGGATTGGGTTGAGATTATGACAGATGCTACATCAAAAGATATTGAAGCGCTAAAGGGGATAGCATACGCATGTAGCCATGTTCCTTCGTATATATCTGATTGTTGGTGGACTCAATGCAATAATTCATGTAGTAATACTAAAAATGGATGTAAATCAATACCACTAACACCGATTAAAGGCTACATGGCAAAATCAAAAATCGAATTTGTAGCATTAAATTCTTTGGCTTATTACATAATAAAAGCAATAGACGACTATGTGGGAAATAAATATAGAAAAACAATTTGTCATTTGTTAAAAGAGGAAACTATCATGGAGGAAATGTAAAATGCTAAAAATATTTACAGACAGCACTATGTCTTCAAAAGAATACTTGGCTGATGTAGAGGCAGAATTTAACTTAGATGAGCCAATTATAGATGGCATGTATACCGATAGTTTATCAGTGAAGATACTTGAAGAGATGGAGGGAATGACATCGAGAAATGGTAAGTATATAGATGCAAAATTTGGAACAGTTTCTATTATGGATATTTCTACAGGGTGCAAAGCATTGTTATTGTGTTCAACACGAAACAGCGATTGCATTATTAACATTGATGAAATGGGAAACAATGCAGTAAGAATTTTGGCAGAGATTTCAAAAGAAAAAGACATAGAGGTTGTTACACATAGAGTATTAAAATACTTTCCTGATAATTTTGTGTGTTATGTTAATAATGAACAGTGCAGCGGAGAGGATATTTCATATGCTCTTGCAGAGATTTTAGGAGAGGAGATTTTCTGATGTATAAAGATACTATTGAAATAGAGACCACTGCATTCAGTGTTAATTTGAAACTGCATGCTTTAATTTCTGTAGCTACAGGTTATTCATCAACTGGAAAAACATTTTTGATTAAGATGCTTGAGGCATTACAAGAAATCAATAAAAAAAGAATAATAAAAACCAATATTAATATTGATGACATTATTATTTGCAGGGACCAAAATGCTGTAGATTTGCTGTTGAGTAGAAAAGATGACACAAAGGGAAAGACAATATTTATAGATAGATATGATTATTTGCGCTCAAATGAGTTAAAAGAGTTTATTTTGTCTGGAAACAACCGAGTAATTATTATGTCTCATACATTTTATAATGAATTAAAGTTAAATGCAGAATCTTTTATTATTATAAAGTATAACTACGAAAAAAGGTTATTCTATACAGAAATGGTTTTGGATCACTTGGGAGTAGAGGAAGGCATTATTTAGAACTTTGAAATAAAAATTTGAAGAAAGCAAAAGAAGTCGGAACATAAAGCATTAACAGGAATACTTTATTATATAATTGATCATAATGTTACTATAAAATGGACATTCCCATTCCGAGGGATGTCCATTTTTTCTGCCTTTTTCTTATAAATATTCAGTTTTTTATTTTTTAATTATTATTTTTTGAAATGGAGGTTCAGCATGGTTTCAAAGCAGAAAACAATTCATAATTTCAATTTACGTTTCTTCTGCATACTGTTAGCCATAGTAATGCTGTCATTAATAGGATTATCCTATACAGGCATCACAGTTTATGCGGATACCGGTACGTCAGTAGAAGCAGAGCATTCCGATGGATCCTATACCTCGTCTGGTGGTAAATGGTATGCCACTTATAGCAGATCAGGTGGATACAAAGGTCAAGGTGTTCTCATTTATCTTCTTGAACGTGATGGTGGTGGCGCAGTCGCCGGCACCACCCCGAAGGCATATGCCTGCGGAAGTAGAATGGAAGGTTATGAACTTCATGCGCAGGATAAATACAATCGTTACCCAGAAGTTACCCACTGGGAGGGCACAGACCCGTACTGGTCTACTACTGTACCAAACAATGGTGGCTTCATGAAGAACAGTACTTCTTCCAATGTCGCAGCAATCAAAGCATGGCTAAAGACACCTGCAACAAGCGGAAGTGGAGAGACATCAACATTGGGTATAGGTATGGTTCAGAATATCTGGGGTTCCGACATTGCCACCCGTTTCACCAATGAGGAAATCATCCTTGTAGCCGAACCGATTGTAGCGGTGCAATTTTCAGAGTATTATGATATACCAGGTTTAACATTCAGGGATGGTGCGTCAGTAGGTGAAGACTTTATGACACTAATTAACTTTAGGGCAAAAGTGAATGGCTTACCTGATGATACAGATACAGAGGTAAGTACGGATTTAAGCAGGAAATTGGATGAAAGCGTCAATCAGATGCAGAACCTTTTGACAGGACATTTTGGTGATGCTACATTAAGAATTTTAAAAGATTCAATTATAAGCGGCCTTGGACACATAGCAATGAGTGTAAATGGATATTATCCACTGGGGGAGGTTTATGCTGGAACACCTAAGATGGTTGCTTCGTACTATGCAGGTTTGGCGTTAGACAATTCAGTTTTTGTACCATCATCCTCAACTTTGAGAAAAGCGGAATCGGGAAGGAAATATTATAGGTTATCAGCCAATGCAGCCACCTACATTCCATCTACTTCTACGATTTGCTCGAATGCAGGTTTTGATCTCTGGCCCACAGGTTCTAATGTCAGAATATATCATCCTGATGGAAACTTAAACAGTAAATCGATTGGAATGTTAGCGATGTTAGCCTTTACGGAGGATGGAGAGGGGGATTACACCCATACCTATGACACCTCATGTGGTTCCACCCCAGGCAAGGCACCCGAGTACATTCCCACACCAACAACTTCTTCCTTATCATGTTCCTACACCATTATCAAAGCCTATCGCACCTTGAACACCTCAACCTCCTCAACCTCCTCAGCTTCCACCTACATCAATGATGGAGTCTATACCAGGGAGGATACGATAGGAAAGATATTGATAGAGGATGAACCTACCTACACAGTAGTGGATTGGTTTACCACCTCCACCCCCACAGCCACGGTTGGTTTATCGGATGCCACCCGATGGAATGAATCAAAGTCCCATGCCTTCATTATGGAACAAGGTAATTCTTCCCTGGCTTCACCGATTACGTTGCCTTCTGCCCAGAAATATTTGTATGTGTTGCTTGAGTGTACCCACACCTCATCGCCTCCCACCGATGCCAACTACACCCTTCTGGAATAGTCTCTGAACCTTAGAATTTTAATCGTCCAAAACGTATTATTCAGAAATTAAAAATGTGTGGTGCCGAAAGGCATTTTTTTTATGCCTGAAATTTGTACCCCATTGTGCAATTTGTATAGCGTACCCGTAATGGTTAGTCCACAGATACGTGCCTCCTCATGTCTCCACACGTAGTCAAAACAGGTTTATTCCGCATACGAAATAGCATAAAAAGTTTGTTACTTTTTCAAGATGACAATGAAATTAATTTGTGTATACTTCAAAGTAAGAAGGCAATCAGGAGGACACAAAAATGGGATCAGAGTTAATTGAACTGGCAATGAAGATCAAGATCAGCCGCAGGCGGACACGGCTGACCACCTACGAAAATATGGAATTATATACCACGCAGCCTATCAAGCAGGACAAGAAAAAAGAGATCAAGAGAAATATTCCGAGCAACTATGCAGATTTCAATTACTACAACAGAATGAAACAGCGCAGACGGGTTATTGAGGAAATGGTTTATAACAGTTTTGAAGCAGGCAAGATGGTCATGCTGACCCTGACCTTTGATGGTCGCTTACAGCCTGAGAAGCAGTTTTCAGACATTAAGACTACCCATAAGGAGTTTAAAAAATTCGTCCAGAGGGTCAACGACCATTACGATAATTTCCGCTACGTGGCAACGTTTAGCCGACAGAAAAACGGCAACTGGCATTACCACATGATCTGCAATTTCCCCATAACGATAGCACCCGGTGAGGTGAGGAAACTGTGGAAAAATGGCAGTTTCTACATAACGCAGATTGAAACGAACGATGAAATGGAAACAGTGATCAAGTATGTAATTAGTAATATGAACGAATCCACAGCAGAAATGCATGGCAATCATGGCTATCTCTGTTCCAAGGCAATCGAACGGGACAAGGTCATTACTTCGTGGAGGGAAGAGCAGGAGACAGAGTACCGGCAGGCATTTGAACGGCTAAAGACAGAGAAAACGAAAATCTTATATGAAACCCGGAACCACTTGGGAGTGCGGGGAGAGAGGGTGGATGAATCCACAGGGGAAATCTATTCTGTCACTCTGCGAGATGAGAAACTTACAAATGCGTTGAAGAATGCCGGGTATGAAAATCTGGACACGGTTTATACGCATCTGTCCTCAGCGGCAGACTTCTCCGACTATTTCGCTCCACTGCAGGTAGCTACCCCGAAGCCCAAGAAATTCAAAAGAGATGCCACCTCAAAAAGCAAAAAGTAGATAATATAACATCTGTGCTTTCAACAACTTCGTTTTCAACATGGTTTTCTCTTGTAAAGGAAAAGTCCCTTACACGGCACAATACTTAACTGTGAATAGAAAATAAAAAAGGAGTTAAGCAAGATGGATAAGAAAATATTTTATATCAGACGAAGCAACAAAGGACTGGGTGCAATATTATCCAGCAGGCATCCCCGGACAGTGATCGTCTATGCGCAGAGTCCCTACGCAACGAGGAAACAGAACCGCTGGCTGGAGAGAAAGCTGTTGGCAGTTTACAAACGATATTATTACAGAGTATTGATAGAGAGCAGAGGGGAGTTCTGGTATGAACCCTATGATCCCTTGAAAGTACGCTACCCGGAAGAGGAGGACTGAGAAGATGGCACAGAACACCACAAGCAATAGAGGATACGATGACACTGTATATATTCCCAGGCAACAGCGTCTGCGTTCCATGATTTTAACGAGGAAAGTACAGCAGTTTTATCTGGTTTACCTGTGTTTCCCCGATGGCAGCGAAATGCAGATCGCCGCTTATATGATGCCAAACGATGGCAACTGGAGGGCGAATGATGCCTTTTATGACAGTCTGGTACAGATTTACAAAAAGCGGATCAGAGGTCTTTCATAACAATGCTTTCCCGGCAAGCCATGGTGCAGTAGTTCCATTTCTGTACCATGGCTTTTTTCTTTCAACACTTCTCAAGCATAAATCTTTTTATATTAAAATCCAATTTTCAAAATTTAATATAAATAACTGTCAAATGAGAAAAACAGCAATTCCGATAAAAAATATTTTTGTGAAAAAAACAGGAAAATTCCTGAAAAAAGTTAGGTGTGCGGAGAAAAAGAAAAGCCAGTGTCTGAAAAATCCGTTTATTACCTTTTCCCGACTGGTTAGTAATTTCCCCACCCATCAACACCTACACCCATCTACCATGTGATTTTCCAACCTCAGACAAAGCAAAAAACAGTAATAAAGCATTTCAGAAAAATATTTTCAAGTTTTCCACGCAGCATTTCCATGATTCCACCAGCACCATCCGAACAAGTGATGAAAGCACTGTGAACCACAGGAGCCAATCTGTCATGTGACCCGACATCCTCATTTTTGGAAGTAGTAGACCATTTTCAGACTGGTTGTTAGTTTTCTAAAGCGCAATAGTCACTTATTTTCCACTGCACTGACCTTTTTTCAATCTTCACCCCGACACGTTCATCGATTTCTCCACAGCGTTCCCCCTGATCGCATAGCGTCCCTACCCCAGAACAGTTTATTTCCGAACTACCTTACATCGTCCCCACCGAAGCCATACCCGTAGCGGTAACAGCACACCTTTTGAAAACGGAACGCATTTGTATTGTGCGCTAGATTAAATAAATTAAGAGGTATATTTACTTGTTAAATAATTAACGATGCACTGCTATGAAAGAATAAAAACATTCGGAAAATAGCGGAAATAATCTTGCATTTTGTGTAGGTCAGCGTTTCAATGGCATACACTGGTAAAAACCTCGTTCGGAGGATGGAATGGCAACTGGATCTGGCGCTAAGAGAGCAGCAAAGAACCGGGAGGTTTCCTTACGGAAGGAAACAGAGGTGCAGTGTGGAATTGTACGGTTACTGTACGAGGACGGAAGTTTATCAGAGAAGGAATATGAGGACATTGTGGAGTTGTTGTATGCAAAAGAAAAAGGAGGAAAACAGAAATGAGCGAGCTTTCAAAATTTTCGCCGCAGACACGGGTGGCAATCTACAACCGGGTGTCTACGGAGAAGAAGGTACAGATGGAGGCACTGGATGTGCAGGTGGCATACACGAGGAAACTGGTGGAGGACAATCACCTTACGATCGTGGATCAGTATATAGAGCCGGAGACCGGCACGGAGGCGGAGCATCGTCTGGAATATCAGCGGATGATTCGGGACATTAAGGCGGATCGGATCGATCTGGTGGTTGTGAAATGTTCGGACAGACTTTGCAGAGATCAGGCGGAATGGCACAATTTTGTGAAACTGCATCTGCAAAAGAAGTTTCAACTGTATTTTTATCTGGATGACCACATCTATGACCATGAGAGGGACGATATAAAATATTCTGTGCAGGCCATCGTGGATGCGGAGCAGAGTAAGATCACTTCCAAGAAAATCAGAGATATTCACAGCAACAGACAGATCTACGCCACGGGTTCCAAGGCACTGCATATATGCAGACCCTTATACGGCTGGGATCGGAATGTGGAGTTTATCGACGAGAACACCAAGCGAGTCTGGTGGACAGTCAACGAAAAGGAAGCCACAGAACTTCGCTACGCCTTGTCACTGGTGGAGCAGGGGATAGGCTTTTACCGTTTAGCCAATATCATGTATGACCGAGGGGTGCGGAGCAAGGGAACCACAGGGTATCACAAGATGCCTTCTGTGCGTATTGCGGCGAATACATGGAAGAAAATGCTGACCTCTCCGATGTTGCATGGAGACTGCATTTTACATAAGGAAGTCAGCAACTTCTACACTAAGGAGCGTGTGAAACTTCCGCAGGAGGACTGGATCTATAAGGAAAACGTGATTCCTCCCATCGTCAGCAGGGAATACCATGAGAAGATCGTTCAGATCATAGATGAAAGGCGGTTCCGGATGGGGTGCTGCAAGGGGCTGGCAGGTACCTACAAATGGAGTAACCGACTGGTCTGCGCAAATTGCAAGAAGCCATACTACAGAATGCACTACAAACTTAATTCCGAAAAAGTCATCACGTGGAAATGCAGCGAGCAGTTTCAGAGAACCCGAAGCGCCTGTGACAACATAGTGATAGCGGAGAAAGAGTTAGAGAAGCAACTGGCGGCAGCACTGAAAGAAAAATATGCCTACCTTTTCCATATCTCTTCCGGTTTAATCAACGATACAATTCATACCATTGAAAAGGCATTATGCAATTCCGACAATGGAAAAAAACTGAAGGCACTGGAAACCCAGCGTGAACTCCTTTTACGGAATAAGGATGTATTGTTTCATAAGTTAATGAACGGAGTGATTTCCGATGAGGACTTTGGAATATACAAGGACAGACTGGAAAAGGAACTTCGGGAACTGGAAGAAAAGATAGAGGGACAGAAAGACGGGGAGAAGAGTCTGGCGGATCAGTACCGCCGCTTACAGCAGATCCGGGATACCATAGAAAACAAAAATTATAACGAGCAGGCGATTCTGGAAATTCTCTATGGCTGTGTGGAGGTCATAGAGATTCATAACAACGGGGATATGGATGTCATCATGAGCAAGGAATTGATGCGGAGTAAATTTGAACTATACAGCATTGTGGAATCGGATTACAGTTTATTCTACTTTTCCTTCACCTACAAAAAAGAAACCATCTATGACCGCAACCGGAAAGCCTACAACGAGAAAGTACTGGAACTGATCCGAAGTGAAAAATACATTACGATCCCACAGATGGCGGAGCGGCTGGGGAACACCTACAGCTATACCTGGCACAGTATCCAACAGTTAAAGGAGCAGGGCAGGATCGTTTATATCAAGGAAAAGTTCGAACATAGCGAATGCTATTGGGAGGTGGTAGAGTAGCCATTAAACATTATATATGTGCATTAAATTAGAGTGCTTCTTACAAAAATATGATAGCATATGTATGATTTAATATTGTAAAAAAGATAATGCATTATATAATCTATCTGTTAAATGTAGTAACTACAAAGGGGGAAATCATGAATATATTTAAAGCACAGTTGGAACCATATGAAGTCTTTAATCCAAGAGGGGAATACAATCCAGATATGTATGTGGAAAGACCACATTACGAGGAGCAAATGGAATATGCATTACAAGGTAATTTATGCATTTTGGTACATGGACAAAGTGGAACGGGAAAGACCTGGTTGACGAGGAGGGTGTTATCTAGACAAAGAATAGATTACCAAATTGTGAATCTTGCCAGTGCCTCTAATTCAGGAAGTATATATGAATGTTTTAAGAAAATTATGTCTTCAAAAAAATGGGAGATCAGAACAAAAAGAACGGATAAGATGTCAACAGAAGCAAATGCAGGTATTGCTAAGGGAGGTTTACAGTCAGAAAGCGTATATGAAAACAATATCGACTATTTTATGGAATTCTTAAAATTTATAAATTACAAAGCACGTAATAAGGATAGACCAAAGTATATTGTCTTTGAAAACATGGAGTCTATTCTAGATAATGAAAAGTTAATTAAGGAATTATCTAATTTAATCATTTTGACAGATGATGATGAGGTGATTAAATACAAAACAAAGTTTATTATTATAGGTGCAACAAAGGATATTCATCAGTATTTTAGAAAAGTTATGAATGTAAATACAATAGACAATCGTATTTATGAATTGGAAGACGTGGGAACATTAACAACAACTCAGGCAAGAGAATTAGTTCAAAGAGGATTTGAAAAACTTGAGTTGGAATTTGAGACAGATAATATAAAAAATGACTGTATAAACAAATATATTAGAGTTACAGGGGGAATACCGCAAAGATTACATGAACTGTGCCTTGCATTTGCACAAGCGTGTAGAAGTTCTCAAAGAGAAATTGATATGGATATGGTAGATAAAGCTATCGGTAAATGGGTTAGAACTTCGTTAAATAAGAACTATGTTTTGACATCAAGATTATTAGATAGCGAAAACGCAGAGGTTTCATACAGAAATAGAATTTTATATTGTATTGCACAAAAAGATAAGTTGTATTTTACGAAAGAGGAGATTGATTTTGACTTACAGCAAGAATTTCCAAATGCAGTAGATGGAAAAGCAACATTGGCAATTACTACACGAACATTGAATACATTTTGTAAATGCGATCCGCCACTTTTAATAACATTAGAAGATACTTTTGGACAATATGCATTTTGTGATTTTAAATGCGCTCTGTGTTTGAGAGCAATATTGGCAAAAGACGATGAACGAGTATATAAAAATGATGCATATGATATTTGATTCTAAAGCAATCCTTCAAACAGGATTGCTTTTTTTATTATGAAAAGATTACTGATGAGATAGAAATCTTGGTTATCAAGGCGTAGGGTAGTAGCAGTTCCAGACCCCTTGTAACCCGGCATTGATTTCCGTCGGCCTGCGGCTCGGTGTGGACAATTACTACCATTATTTTGAACAGTTCGGCCTAAAACAGCGCACTGGCATCGACCTGCCGGGAGAAGCTGGGACTATCATGCATAAAAAAGAGGATATGGGAAATGTGGAGCTGGCTACCGTGGCTTTCGGGCAGTCTTTCCAGATCACAGCAATCCAGCTGCTGACCACGGCGTCCTCCATTATCAACGGCGGCAACCGGATCACCCCGCATTTCGGCATCGAGGCGCTGAACCGTGACGGGGAGGTGGAAGAGACCTTTTCCTATCCGGTGCAGACGGGGATCGTCTCGGAGGAGACTTCGGCTACTATGCGCTACATTCTGGAAATGGTAGTGGCGGAAGGCTCCGGCAGAAACGGTCAGGTACAGGGCTTCCGCGTCGGCGGCAAGACTGCAACCAGCCAGACCCTGCCCAGAGGAAGCGGACGTTACATATCTTCCTTTATCGGCTTCGCTCCGGCGGATGATCCCCAGGTCATCGCCATTGCTATTATCAATAATCCCCAGGGCATCTACTACGGGGGGCAGGTGGCAGCACCGATCATAAGGCAGCTGTACGAAAATATTCTGCCCTATCTGGGACTGGAGAAGACCGAAGAACCGGAGGAGACAGCGGAGTCCGGGGAGTGATGGCGGTCGCAGACTTCCCCAGGGACGATGTCGAAAACAATGGAAAGAAAAAGGTTCCGGCGGATGAAAATTTGACAAAATCCGCTGATGCCACCCTTTATAATGTTTCTGAAGGAGGGGTGTGATGCATTATGAACTCTACTTAGACAGTCTGTTCCTCCTCAATTTCGGGATGAATCTGCTGCTGCTTTGCCTGGTGGATCACAGCATGGGCCACACTGCCACGTGGTACCGGCTGCTTGCGGGAGCAGGGGTCGGAGCGGTCTGGTATCTGTTTCCTTTTTTATGGAAAGGAACAGCCGCCGGGAAGCTGTTGCTTTGTTTTCTGCCGGGGACAATACTTATGCTGTATGTGACATTTCACATTCGCAGCCTTGGGACGTTGTGGAACTATTTCCGAAAACTGATGCTGTCCACCTTCCTGATCGGAGGCATTCTGGCGGCACTGCTTCGGGGATTCCCGATGGGAAGAAATTATCTGCCTGGGATCGGTATGACCCTGGGAGTCGGAGCATTCTCCGGCTGGATACTTGTGCGGGGGTGCAAAAAGGAAGCGGAACAAGCCTGCTATTGTGAGGTAGTGTTACAGGGAGCGGAGGGACCGTTGCGAATTCATGCATTGGTAGACTCCGGCAATACCCTGACCGAACCTATCAGTGGAGCACCGGTATCGGTGCTGGACGCACGGATATTTTATCGGCTGTGGCCGGAGGGACTGCCTGGATTCCGGGTGATTCCTTATCACAGTGTAGGGAAAAAGAGCGGGATCCTTAAGGGATATCCGGTGCCGCAGATGACGCTCATACAGCAGGGTGTGGAACGAGAATACAGAAATGTATACCTGGCAGTGAGTGAGGAGATCGCGGGAGAAGAGATCCCGATGCTGTTACCTCCTGCGCTGTTGCAGGAGACGAATAAAGCACGAAGGAAGAAGGAAAAAGTAAAAGAGCCGGACAATCCGGCAAGGCACAATGTGGCAGATAGGAGTAAATATGGTCTTAAAGATAGCAATACCGGGAAAAATGCAGTTTAAAATGATGCGCAGGGAGCCTTATCTGCTGCACCGGAAAGGAGATGTCCACTATATCGGTGGCGCGGAGGTACTGCCGCCGCCCCTGCCCAGTGAGCAGGAGAATCAGGTGATCGGTGATCTGGGGACGGAATACGAGGATGAGGCGAAAGCCATCCTGATCGAACATAACCTGCGTCTGGTGGTCTACATAGCCAAAAAATTCGATAACACCGGTGTAGGGGTGGAGGATCTGATCTCCATTGGCACCATCGGACTGATCAAGTCTATCAACACCTTCAATCCGGAGAAGAATATCAAGCTGGCAACCTATGCTTCCCGGTGCATTGAAAATGAGATACTGATGTATCTGCGCCGGAATAACAAGACGAAAATGGAAGTCTCGATTGACGAGCCGTTGAATGTAGACTGGGACGGCAACGAGCTGCTGTTGTCGGATATTCTGGGGACGGATGAGGATGTGATCTATCGCGGTATAGAGAATGAGGTGGAGCGGAAGCTTCTCATGAATGCTGTGAGCAAATTGTCCAAGCGGGAGAAAACCATTGTCAGACTCCGGTTCGGTCTGGGAACGGTAGATGGTCAGGAGATGACCCAGAAAGAAGTGGCAGGTCTTCTTGGTATCTCACAATCCTATATTTCAAGACTGGAGAAAAAGATCATGCGGCAGCTGAAAAAGGAGATCAGCCTGCATATTTGACTTTGCA